>ENA-UAIJ01000030-UAIJ01000030.1-human-gut-metagenome-genome-assembly--contig:-NODE-30-length-49302-cov-7.944301_pt1 | contig 49302 bp, 43 predicted proteins | sample MGYA00244417_ERZ654385 | MGnify/ENA primary metagenome ERZ654385 (study PRJEB26926, sample SAMN06165087) | human gut metagenome | biome: ENVO:00009003; feature: ENVO:2100002; material: ENVO:00002003...
GACTTTGGACCGCGAAGAGCGTAAGATGTCTTTGGGTATCAAGCAGCTGAAGTCTGATCCTTGGGAAACTATCGAAGAGAAGTATCCTATCGGCAGCAAGCACACTGCAAAAGTTCGCAACTTCACTAACTTCGGCGTATTCGTTGAAATCGAAGAAGGTGTTGACGGCTTGATTCACATCTCTGACCTGTCTTGGACGAAGAAGGTTAAACATCCGTCTGAATTCACTCAGATTGGTGCAGACATCGACGTACAAGTTCTGGAAATCGACAAGGAAAACCGTCGCTTGAGCCTTGGCCACAAGCAACTCGAAGAAAATCCTTGGGATGTATTTGAAACTGTATTTACAGTAGGTTCTGTACACGAAGGTACTATTATCGAAATGCTGGATAAGGGTGCTGTAGTTGCTCTGCCTTATGGTGTAGAAGGTTTCGCTACTCCGAAGCACCTCGTTAAGGAAGACGGATCACAAGCTCAGTTGGACGAGAAGCTTGAATTCAAGGTAATTGAGTTCAACAAGGACGCTAAGCGTATCATCCTTTCTCACAGCCGTATCTTCGAAGATGCTGCAAAGGCAGAAGAAAGAGCTGAAAAGAAGGCTGCTGGTAAGAAGCCGGCTGGCAATAAGAGAGAAGACGCTCCGGCTATTCAAAACCAGGCCGCTTCTACTACTCTGGGCGACATCGACGCTCTGGCTGCTTTGAAAGAGCAAATGGAAGCTGGAAAGAAGTAATCACTTCTATAGATAGATAAAGATGAGAGGGCACTTACTTGAAAGGGCTTCCCTTTTTTCGAACGTGATTTCAAGAGAACTTGAAATCCTCTGATTGATAACGTGTTAGTAAATGGTACAAGTACGGTCCAAACCGTATAACCATTATTTCGCTGAGAGTCCTACTCTTTTCATGTAGGCTTCCATGTAGGTTAATTAAGACGACTTGATGCCTACTAATGCGAATTAAAAGTATCATTTAACTAACACGTTATCAGTTTATGTACACGATTAACATTCGGGGTAAACAAAACCCCAAAGACCAGAAAATGGTCAAACTGGAGATGATATTCTTCAAAACCGGTTATGCTCGCGTGCCAAAGGTATTAAATATCACCGGTTTGTTAAAGGATTGGGATGTCAAATCACAAAGTTTTCGAGTAGGCAGTGCAGAAGCGACCACTAAGAACAAACTGCTTTTCGATTTGCGGACCAAATACCTGCATGTAGCCGACACATGGGAAGCGGAAGAACGCAACTGGTCTCCCGTACAGTTGGCCCACTGTTTCGATGAAATCAAAGCCGCCCAGCCGGAGGTCAAGGTCAAATCGGTTCTACAAATGATCGATTACCTCGAAACTCGTTTCAAGGAAAAGAAACGGATTAAGAACAATCAGGTCGTGGATAGTTCCAACAATGCGAAGAAATATGCAGAATTACGCAAGGTGATGCAGGCGTTCACGAAAGAGAAATACAACAAAGCATTTTCCTCATTCTTCTTCACGGACATCACCGAACAGTTCCTATTGGATTTTGCATTCTGGATCAAAGAGCAAGGCATCAGGGAAGGCAACAAAGGAGGCCTAACAAGCAAGCTTCGCCGTTTACGTGCCGTATGCAACTACGCGAAGAAACAGGAAATGTACGGGGTGAACATGGATGCATTCCTATGTCTGGGCGATGACCTCAAGTGGCCCGAGACTACATCCAAAGCCGTGTCGGACAAGGTTATCGAGAAGATTGCCAATATCGACCGTACCTTGTTCTCCAAAAAAGAACAATTGCATCTCGACCTGTTCCTGTTCAGTTACTACACGGGCGGCATGGCCAACGTGGATGTCTGCAACCTCACGTGGGATTCGGTTCAGGAAGACCGTATCGTGTACGAACGTATCAAGTTTCCGAAGACCGCCAAACCCATCCTGCTGAAAAAAGCAAAAGAGATTATGAATAAATATAAAGGTACGGGATATGAGAATTACGTGTTCCCTGTTTTCACCCATAAGCATACCACCACGACCAAGAAAACGACCCGCGTAAAACAGCTGTCCTCACGCCTTTCCAAGACATTGACCAAAGCTTGCAGGATGCTCCGCATAAAGGAAAATATCACCTGGTACTCGGCGCGAGGCTCCTTCATCTCCAAAATGGTGGATGCCGGCAATAATCCTTATGTCGTGGCGGAAATGGCCGGCAACAGCCCCCTGACCATTTACAAACATTACTATAAAAACACAAAACGGGACGAAATCAAGAAGCAAATGGAGAAAATATTCTGATTTTGTGTATCTTTGCAACCAAACTTTAAGAATAACTTAAAATGAAAGATTTAATTGTAAAAATTCAGGAGGCTTACGAAGCGTTCGCTAAAGATGCAATGCTGCAAGCCGAAAACGGCAACAAGGCTGCCGGAACACGTGCCCGTAAGGCATCATTGTCAATAGAGAGAATGATGAAAGAATTTCGCAAACTCTCGTTGGAAGAATCCCGCAAATAAGGTTCTTTCCCTTATTACCCCTGCGGCATTTTGTCGCAGGGTAAAAATTAAAGATAGCGTTTAGCTTTTTTGTGCTGTAACGAAACCGCCAATTGAGATACAGATGCACGGGAAAAGAGTTAAACGTCCATGTATAGCGTGGGCGTTACTCATGTGTGCATCGAGGTGCTTGGCGGTACCTGTTACGGCGATGAGCGATGTCCCACGCTCTCTTTTTACATATAAAATGCTTAATGGGACATCAGGCAAGTACATACGCAATGAAAGAATCACTATTGGAAGAACTGATGAGCATCCCTCCTGAAGCAACTTCGGCAACCGTGCAGGGTGTTTTGATGCAAGTTATCGATGAAAGACGTGCCCGGACAATGTTGGATACCGACCCCGATGACGAGATTGTCCATGAATGTTGGTTGGCCAATGGACATTTCCTGTTCGAAAGCGGGCAAGGCAGACTGAAAGCCTTGTTCAAGGTTCTGGATTAAGAGCCTCCCGGCTATAAATATAATTGGTTTTACCTTGATTCTTACTCTTTGTTTCCCGGTTTGCGTTTACATAATCCGTCATACCGGGATAACGTGAGCGTGAAGTCTGTAATATCCAGGTCCAATTTCCTCTTCCGGTAGCGGAACGAGTATCCGGTTTCCGTGGAAGCCCGTTTGGTTCTGCATAGCTTGTCAATAGCCTCGGCACGCAAATTCATGGCTACCGCGACATCGTTCAGCGTACGGTGTACGGAGACCGGCGAGTCGTACATCCCGAATACCAGGACAGGATAACCGGCCCGTGCGTGTCCCGCATCCGAATGTTTCCCTGCCTTTTCCTTCCGGATATCCGATTGCGCCAGCAACGCTTCGGCCTGTTGCTGCAACAGGATTTTCGGTTTCAGTCCGGACAACCAATAAATCTCATTTCCGCTTTCACGGAACGAAATGCCCCGCCGTCCGAAGAGTTGTGCCGGCCGGAATAAATACCGGTATATGAGATTCTCATCTTTGCCGACTACAATCTCGACCAGCAATGAATCGCCTTCTCTAACAGCATCCAGCTTGAACCTGTGCGGCATCCTCTCACCTTCACTGCGGCGCCTGCGAAGTACGATGTGTTCTTTTACGATACTCATCGGGAATGGAATTTACTTAATCTTCTCCAGAAAGCTTTTTGCCGGCTTGAATACCGGGATATTGTGAGCCGGAATAACGATCGTCGTGTTTTTCGAGATATTCCGGGCCACCTTCTTGGCTCTGCGCTTGATAATGAAACTGCCGAATCCGCGGAGAAATACCTCCTCGCCATTAATCATGGAGTTTCGGATACTCTCCATCATCCCTTCCACTACCTGCAGGACAACCTGTTTCTCCACACCGGTCTTTTCTGCAATCTCACGTACAATTTCTGCTTTCGTCATGATTTAATATAAATTTTATGATTGATATTCAAACCGTACTGCAAAGATAATACAATATAAACATTCTCAAATCACTGTCTCTACTCTTTCGATACAAACCGTATCGAAATATGGAATTAACACTCAGACGAAAATTCAAAGGTCCGACCTACACCATCGGTGACCTTGGCATAGACGGCAAATTTTTCTGTAACACCATTGAGGACACCGTAAGGGAACTCCCGGCAACCTGCCCCGATACTCCTCGCGGCCGTTCCTGCACCTGCAAGGAAAAAATCTACGCACGGACAGCCATTCCGGCCGGCCAGTACAGAATCACGCTCGAATACAGTCCACGGTTTAAACGCCGGATGCCCTACCTGCACGACGTCCCGCATTTCCTCGGCATTCTGATCCATTCAGGAAACACGGAGACGGATTCCGCGGGCTGCATCATCGTCGGCGAGAATACGGTCAAGGGCAAGGTGCTGAACTCGCGCGCGACCTTCCAACGGCTATACGCCCTGCTCGAAAAAGAGAAAGAGATAACTATCCGAATCGGGTAAGAAATGGCTGTCAACAAACTCAAAACGCCCAGAAATCTCCGTATCGATTTCTCTCCCTCGCCACGGCAATACGAACTGTGGAAACTTCTGCAACCGAACTATTGTCCTCACTGCGGCGGCGAAATCGAACAGGTACTCGTGGGTTATGACCCGCAACGAAACCCGCAATACCGGCCGCGGTGCGTGAAATGTCATTCACAGAACCTTCCGCAGTTGATACTGGGTGGCGGAGCGGCGGGCGGGGGAAAAGCGGCACCATTGGACTCAACGATATGTACTCCTTTCGGGTTCCGTAAAGTCCGGGACTTGAAGGTCGGCGACATCATATCCTCCGCCACGACCGGAGGACAGCAACGGGTTATCCGGCTGCATCCTGTCGAGGAACACGATTACTACCGTATCCACTTCATTGACGGCACGTATTTCGACTGTTCTTCCGGGCACTTGTGGCAACTGCATCAAAGCCGTAAAAGAACGAAACGGAAGGATGCGGACGGCAACCGGAACGACCGGAGAATTTGGAGTACCCGGATGATTTACGATTGGATGCAGCGTAAGAAGCACGGGATGTACCCGGGATGCAACTTGATGATTCCTCTGTGTGCCCCGGTACAATTCACTTCCGGACAGCGGTACAAACAGCCTAAACATATATCCCCCTATATCCTCGGGGCCATTCTTGGAGACGGGTGCATCACGGAATCCGTGACAGCAGTCAACTCCGTACAGTTCATAACGATGGATGATGAAATAGTCCAAAGATTCGTGTCCGCCGGGTACGATATGAATCATTCCCGGGAAAAGAGTGGGAACAGGGCCAAAAGCTATACGATTTACGACCGCAGCTTGGTGGAAGCGTTAAGAGAGCTTGGATTGGAAGGGTGCGCTTCTGCAGACAAGTTCATTCCCCGGCAATATAAATACGCCACGGTTGAAGAGCGCAAGCAGCTTGTTCAGGGATTGATGGACACCGTCGGGTATGTCGATGAAAAAGGGCACATGTCTTATAGCACGGCAAGCGGCAGGTTGGCAGAGGATGTGGCGTTTATCATCCGTTCTTTGGGGGGCATAGCGACAATCAAAAGGAACTCTGCCGGATACAAGGACGGGAATGGCGATTTCATCCAATGCAGGGACAGTTACGGCGTGTACTTCCGTACTTATATGAATCCGGAACTGGTCGGCCTGTCAAGAAAAAAAATACGATGCCGCTATGAATTTAACGGGGGTGCATCGGAGCACGGGAAAAGAATCACCGATATTGAATACATCGGGAAACGGCAAGGACGCTGCATAACGGTTGACGAGCCGTGCGGACTTTATGTTGTCGACAACTTCACGGTAACGCACAACTCCTTCATCGGCAGCGTGTGGCTCGTGTCGTCTTGCATCCGGTTCGAGAATATCCGTGCCGTGGTTGCCCGTAAGACTTTGAAGTCGCTCAAAGAATCGACATGGAACACCATCAAGTCGATTCTCAAGGATTGGGGACTGAAAGAAGATATCAATTATAAAATCAACAACCTCGAAGGCACATTGACTTTCTGGAACGACTCGGTTATCATCATGAAGGAGATGGCCGACATCCCCAGCGACCCCAACTTCGAGCGGTTCGGTTCCTCGGAATATACCATCGCCATGGTGGACGAGGTCTCGGAAATCTCCGAACGGGCCGTCGAGGTGCTGTTCTCCCGTCTTCGCTGGCGCACGCACGAGACGTTCAAGACGCCACGTATGCTACTGACCACCAACCCGACCATAAACTGGGTCCGGGCCCGGTTTGTACAAGATGAGAACGGTGAGAGAGTGGTATGCCGTGAGGGTGAAGCGTACATTCCGTTCAGCGTTTTCGACAACCCGAACATCGCTTTCCGACAGGTGTACGAGGCTGCCCTGAACAAGATCCGTGATCAGGCCACCAAGGAGAGGTTGTTGTACGGGAACTGGGATTTTGTCGAAGCGAACGATATGGCGATCTACAACCGATTTGACGGTACGAAACACCTTGTCACGGGACTCAAGGAGAAGGTTTACGATCCCACCAGGCCGCTCATCACCGTCTGGGACTTCAACGTGGCCCCGCAGATGTCCGTCCTGTCGGCGCAGGTAGACTATGATAACAAACGGGTCTATATCCTGGAAGAGATACTCGGCAAACCGGAAGAAAAGGAAAACAATACTCCTGCATTGGCCCGCAAGGTACGCATGAAACTCTACCGGGACAAACATATCGGAGGAGTCGACGTGACGGGCGACCCGGCAGGTCTGCAACGCTCCACGACCAACGAGGACGGCATCAACAACTACACGATTATCATCGATACGTTCGGTAAAGGTATCCTGCGGCCGAAGGTGAAGCTGTTGCGCAAGCAACCGCCGCAGGCGACACGCTGCGAGTTTGTCAATGAGGTATTCGACGGCTATAACGGCTGGGAGATTCAGATCGACATCAAGTGCCGCAAGCTCACGCAGGACCTGATTTACCAGCTCCGCAACGAGGATGGCACCAAGTCCAAGCGGAAGACGACCGACCCGAAGACCGGTGTGAAGTACGAGCGCTACGGCCATCTGTCCGATTGTCTGGACTATCTGCTCTGCTACTATCTGCGTGACAGTTGGTACAAGTTCAAAAGCGGTGATGCGAACGGTTATGTCGTGTCGACCTCGGTCATTCAGGAAGGATTTTCATACTAAATAATGAAGCGAAAATATGTATCGACGGTTTCTCAATAACAGCGATTACTTGGGCATCATCACGCCCGAAGCACTCGCGCAGCTTACCCGTGGCAACGACGATCGCTTTGCCCAGGCGGAAGAGGCGGCCGAGATATCGGTCGTGGAATACCTCTCGGAGAACTACGAAATCGAGAATGAATTGGCAAAAGGAAAGTATATCGCCGACTACGACCGACGTGTCACCTATCCCGTGGGTGTGCATATCTACTTCGAAGGACAAATCCATGAAGTCATCCGTTCCATCAGCGGCTACCGCAAACCTGCAACAAAGGTTTTCTGGGAGGAGTGCATCGATACCAATATCGATATGGAGCAGGTGGCGAACTATTCCCAGTTCAAGACCTATTATCCGGACGACAAGGTAAACTTCAACGGGGTTATTTACACTTGTCTTGCGGAGAACGGCTACAAGTTCGACGATATACGCATTCCGATGGTTGGCGGCTGGCTGAAGGCAACGGCCGAACCGTGGCAGCCGGTGGAATATCCATTGTGGGGCATTGTCGAATACGACGGGGCTTTTTATACGCTATTGACATGCGAGGGTTTCGACAACAGCATCGACCCGTTCACTTCCGATTGCTGGGGTGCCATTGCTGACTATGATCCGGTATACAATGAATACGAGTTGTCGGAGCATGAATATGTCGTATGCGATGGACACGTATTCTATCCCGAAACGGATGTGAATGCCGACGTTCCGCAAGTCGGACGGAATTTGTCCCCATGCGATCCTCGCAATTATAATCTCAAAAAGCACATGGTGCGTCTGGCTCTTTACGAACTGACGAAGCTGATTGCCCCGAACAACGTGAGTGTGGTACGTATGCGGGACTACGAAGATTCGATGAAGTGGCTTAACGATGCCGCCAAACTGCGGCTCAATCCCCAAATTCCCCGCAAACTCGATGAAACAAAGAAGCCGGTCACCGACTGGCAACTTGCTACCTTTCAAACAGACTACGATCCCTATCGAAATCCGTGGCTGGTATAAGAATTCTCTGTCATTGCGAATCTTCGATTTGAATACCGGAATCTTGGTCATGGATTCCGGCATCGTCGGCTTTTGTAGTCCCAATAGGCGAGGTTACATGATATCCTTATCTGCCGGTATCGTGCGTGGTTTTAATAAACTTCCCGCCCCAAAAGTTTGTCAGCCCAAAGTTTATTCGTAATTTTGCCATGCATATCGTTTGCCGAAGTCCGATATGGGCTTGTGGGCGGGGATGCATACATAATAAAAGCGTTTATCTACGCTTATTCTTGACCTATAGGAATCTCGCAAATTCTTTCATTGGAGTCGGGAATGAAGCAACGGTAGATGTCTTTCGGGTATGATATTTTGTGTCAGAGATGGCTATAAGACTACCTCTGTACTTATCATACAGCGTGAGGCTTCGGCGTTGCTCTTTCTACTCCAATGGGCAATGCGAGAGCCTCTATAGGTAGATTGAGCGACTGATACAGGCTCTCACGCTTTTTTTGTTAACCTGTTGGATCGTGAGCCTTTCAACTAAATAAAGTAAACTCTATATGTTCAAAAAACGATTGAATGGAGGAGTTATGTACGGTTTTGTTTGGCTCCTCTCGGCAGTGTTCCTCTCTTGTTCAGAAAAGGAATTGGACGTAACCGGCGGCAAGGAAATCACCACTTCTGTCACCGTGGAAGTTCCCGAAGTATTCAGGACACGCGCAGTTCCCGCCGTCTATCCAACGAATGTTAAAAACTACCTCGGCGAATCGGGTTACCCCTCTATAGGAAATGTGGATCTCAAGGAGCATCCGCTTACGTTTACCGTGGGCGTTTACGTCGAAAAGACTGTTGATGGCAATACTGAATATGTTTTAATCGACAAACAGTCGAGGTCGGGAGTAATGGATGACAAGGCTGACTTCAACTTCCGACTCATGGAAGGCCAGCAATACCGTATTGTTGCCTATGCCGACTTCAGTGACAACGAACAGGAAAATCTCGATAACATATCCATCGTCTCTGGTCTCAACGATGAATTGAAGGACGCTTTTTTCGTGAGTCAGAACTTCACGGCAAGTGACAATCTGACAGTTGTCTTGAAGCGGCCTTTCGGCAAACTGCGTCTTATTGCCCGCGACTTCAGCACTATCGCGGTAAGAGAAGTATTTGAAATCGAAGAAATAAAAGTCACATACGGAGAAACGGCCACGGCACTCGCCACCAATTCGTTCAACGCCATCACGGGTAAATTCAATGAAATTACCGAAGGCGTCACCAGAGAATTTACAGCCTCTCCCGTGGTTTACGCTAAAGAGTACGAAGGAGATACCCCGTATGCCGCGGTATTCACGATGTACCTCCCGGCCAATTTTGGAACGGGGGAAAGCGACTATTCACCGGTCGAACCCGGGACTCCTGTTCCCCAGTCATGGATGTATCCTTTCGATATAGAGGTGACTTATAAAAACGGGGTCGGCACATCTACTACAATTAAGCGTTCTTTCAATATCGACATTCCCGTGAAGCGCAATTGGCTCACCACGATTGATGCCGCCAACTTTTGGACTGTTAATTCCAATATTACGGTCTCTATCGACCATCGTTTCGAAGGATTCATAAAAATAGAGCCGAAGACATATATGGTGATGACAGAGACTGAATTGAGAGAAGCAGTCAAAGCTATAGAAGCAACGCAAACAAGAACCGGCAAGATTATACTTGGTACCGACATAACCCTCACCTCTGAAAATGAGGGACTTGAATTGGGCTACTACAACTCGTCCAGTTCAAGTCCCGTTGTGGCTCCCTATAAAAGCGAGTCTATTATCTTGGATTTAAATGGACATAGACTGAATTCCACAACTGTTCCCAAATGGACAAAAGCTGTGATCGGGATTTATGGACCGGTCACCCTGATAATTGAAGATACAAGCGCCGATGCAAACGGTGTGATTGAAAGTCCATTGGTGAAAAATGCAGAGGGCAAAGACGAGAGTTGCCAGACGATAATCGCATGGCGTTATGGCAGCAAGATTATTGTAAACGGTGGGAAAATCATATCTCACCATTCGTGGAATACTAAATATACAGATTTAGAGGCTATTTATTTGGCCAATCCCATAAACTATGTAGGTAAAAAATCCGATGGAGGTCTGGAGCTTGTTCCGTCCACATTGACCATCACCACTGGATGGTTTGAATGTGCTGAGATAGATGAGCCTGAATGCCTTATCAATCTTTTTAACGGTGGTAAGGATTTACCGCCTCATCCCGATGATATTGGTTACGGCTTGGTATGGGTCAAGGGCGGTTCTTTTGTCGGTTTCAATCCCGCAAATGGTGACAATGTCAGTGGTACTGTAAAAAACAAGTGGGTGGATGACGACCACATCGTGTTGACAGAGACTGTCGACGGCAGAACCGTTTACACAGTCGTTCCCAAAAAATCACCCGAAGACTACGATTAATCCCAACAGATTACAGTTTAGATGCGGTCGGCGGATTCCGGTCACACCTGAACCGTGCATTGAGTAAGATTACCAGCCTCCGTTAAAATTCACATACGATATGCCTGACTGCACCAAAATATCATATTTCTTCTTGCGATGCGTGATGTCAGCGGTTTATCTCGTGACCGCCTCCATGGCTTTTGCGCAGGAGCCAGCCGGCGATACGACCAACCGTGCTGACGAAACGGTCGTGATCAGGCATATCTCTTCCGCTGTCATCGAGCGGTATCCTTACGGCGTGACGTTTCTGCGACCCAAACAGCTCGACTCGGTTCTCAATTATGCCGAAACCGATCTCGTGCCTATTATCTTCAAGCGCAACAAAACCGATCTTATATTCCCCAATGCCCGGCTCGACAGTATCGTGGGAGTGGTCAACCGCATACTCGACGACAAGGATGCCGGTTTGTCTTATGTATGGATCGGCGGCTCCGCATCGCCCGAAGGCCCCGAGGCGCATAATATATGGCTCGGCAAGACCCGTGCCAAGCGCCTTTATGATTATCTCAAGGCTCATACGGCACTTCCCGACTCCCTTATCCGCATCGATAACCTGATGGAGGACTGGCACACGCCCCTCAGGCTCATACGGCAGCAGGACTTTCCCCACAAGGAGCGTGTGCTCGAAATCTGGACGAACCAGCCTGACAGCCGGAAACGGAAGCTCGAAATCATGGCCATAGACAACGGTGCGACTTGGGAGTACCTGATCGACAAGGCATTCCGTCCGGCTCGAAATGCCCGCATGGTGATCGTTTGCGCCGTCGAAGATTCGACCGTCATGATTCCACTGCTACGTCCCGTTGCAGGCGTCATCGAATATCCTCCCGTCCGACCGCTGCCCGTACCCGTCATGGCGGTGGCTCCGGCGTATCGGGGACAGTTTGTCGCTGTCAAGACCAATCTGGCCGCACTCGGCCTGCTCGTTGCCAACCTCGGTGTGGAATTCTCTTTCGGTCACGGATTCAGCCTCGATCTTCCGTTCTATTATTCTCCGTACGACATCACCTCCAAATTCCGTGTCAGAATACTCGGAACCCAGCCGGAACTCCGTTACTGGCTGGGGCGCGACTGGCCCGGAGACGGTCATTTCTTCGGACTGAACGGTACCGTTGCGGGGTTCGACGTCTCATTTCCCGGTACAGATCGTTTTCAGGATCCTGAACGTGCGCTTTGGGGAGTGGGTCTCAGTTACGGTTATGCCCTTAGCTTCGGCTCCGGCAGACACTGGGGACTCGAATTCAACATCGGTGCCGGATACATGAATTACCATCTCGACACCTTCGATAATGTTCACAATGGCAAGCTTATGCACACCGGAAAGAAGGATTACTGGGGCATCACCAGGGTCGGTTTATCGCTGACGTACAAATTCCGGTATCGGAAACAAATCACGTCCAAATTGCAACAAAGGAGGGCGGAACATGATTAGAATACTGTACATATTTTTGGGAATATCGGTCATGCTCGGACTCTCGTCATGCCATAAGACAATTCACATCCACCCGTGGGAGGAACCCGCAGCCGACGAGAAAGCGATGCTCACGCTTCGCATCGACAACAGTGCGCCGCGACTCGGAGCCGTAATCGACTATACGGTTTCCCCGGCCGTCATTATCTATTCCGACGATTTGCCGGAGAACGCTGCCGCACATGCCCGTCATGCAGCGTCCGCCTCGGATGAGAACCCGGATACGCAGAAATTCCTCTTGCAACGGGCGCATTCGCTGGCCGAGGCGTTCGACGAAATCGCACCGTACGTTCTCGACGGCGACAAATGGGAGCTTCACTTGAAATACGAGGTGTATGCAGGTACAGCCGAACAGGTAAAGAAAGGTTTCGTTACACCGTTTCATTGCGATGATATCAAATATCGGGCCGATGTGTCTTATCCCGAACATGATGTGGAGGTAGAACTACCATTCGGCAATGTAACAGTCATGGCCGTGGCTTATATCGTGCCCGCAGGTGTTGAAGGCGACTGGTTTTACAAAACTGGGCCCCTGTATAATTTGATTTGCGATATAGACAAACGCCAGGGCGAACACGACAACGTTTACCGGGATTGTTTTGTCGCCGGACAGGAATACCGTATCGAACCCACGGGTATAGACGGCAATGTGCAGCACATAACCGCCACCCTGACCCGGCCGCAAGGACGTTATATGGTAATTGCCGATGACTATGAAACTTATCTGAATATTGCCGGCGCCGAGATTACGGACGCCGCTTCCCGCATCTACTATCCATCGTATATTAACACGGCATACTCAGTGTTCGACCGCATGCCCATCGCAAGTTCATACGATTTCGGTTATGACTTTAGGCCCTCGCTGGCTTATGCCGATGATTTCCCGTATGTACGTTTGGGCGATGACTGGTCGTTTGTCAATGGCAATCGTAGTAACTTCAACATTGATATCACCGTCAGCGACAAAAAAGATGGCCGTGTCATCAATCACAATCCTGGTATCTTGGTGCCTGTTTTTCCGGACCGTGTCACTCTTGTTATAGGCCACTGGCTTACGAAAATCAATGAAGGCGGCGGTGGAGTCTTCATCGATCCCGATTTCACCGACGAGATTGTCATCCATTTCTGACCCCTGTTTGCAATCCCGGCTCGATTCAAACGCAAAACTTAAATCGTACTCGCTACACTCATGGAAGAGGTCAAATGCAAAAGGGGGACAGGTAAATAGCTGAGCACTATCGTTTTTGCGGGATACAGACTTGTGTAAGTTTTGTCTATTCTTAATTATAAATAATCTGCAAGATTTATAAATTATAATATGCCGCATACCATTTGACAAAACTTTTCAGTCCCTCGCGAAGCGGTGTCGAAGGTTTAAAGCCGATCTGTTGTTCCAGATCCGAAATATCGGCATAAGTTACCAACATGTCACCAGGCTGCATAGCGACAGATTGTTTGTGCGCATCGAAATCGAAATCAGACGGCAGGACACCGGCGGCAACAAGTTCATCCTGCAAGGTCTCTACAAATTCGAGCAAGCTTACCGGGGAACCTGCCCCCACGTTGTATATGCTGTACGGAGGTTTCAAGATTCCCTCTGTGTCTGTTCCTCTTCGTGGTGGACATGACATGATCCGCACGATACTCTCCACCACGTCGTCGATGTACGTGAAATCCCGGAGACAATGGCCGTGGTTGAATATGCGGACGGTTTCTCCGGCAACGAACTTGTTCGTGAAATCAAAATAGGCCATATCAGGCCTTCCTGCAGGTCCATAGACCGTGAAGAAGCGCAGTCCCGTGGTGGGGATATTATACAGTTGGGAATAAGCGTGTGCCATCAACTCATCCGCCTTTTTTGTGGCAGCATAGAGCGAGACGGGACTATCGGTTTTGTATTCTGTCGTAAACGGAGTTTCCCTGTTCTGGCCATAGACACTAGACGAACTGGCATAGACAAAGTGCTTTACTCCGAAACGACCGTTATCACAAGAATGACGGCAGGCTTCTAGTAGATTATAAAAACCTACCACATTCGAGGATATATACGAATCAGGGTTGGTAATGCTATACCGTACGCCGGCCTGGGCCGCCAAGTGAACCACAATTTGCGGATTGCACTCATCAAACGTGCGCATTATCGTGTCCTTGTCTGCTATATCACCTCGAACAAACCGAAAGTTTACATGTCCCATGAGTTCGCTCAGACGATATTCTTTGAGTGCTACGTTATAGTAGTCATTCAGGTTGTCGATACCGATGAACCTAAAGTCCGGATTGTCCAGAATCAAACGTTTGGTCAAATGGAAACCAATAAAACCGGCAACACCAGTGATTATAATTGTGTTGTTTTCAAACATAACGTCTTATTTTAATTTGCCCCAGATAAAATAAAATGGAAATAGGAATACCGCTTTCAGATAGCGTTTACGGGTATGTTTTTCTTTATAGAAACGGTATAAAAACCTTAGATTGCATTTGTCTGCCCATGAGGGATAATAAACAATTCCTTTCATGCTCAACTGAGTAATAAAACCGCCGCAAGTGAAACCGATGCCTTTGTAACCGTAATCTTTCAGTCGCAGCAGAAATTTTTCTTGCAGGATTGTTCCCATTCCGGCTATCACATAGTCCGGGGCCAATGTGACAACAGATTTACATGTCTCCCTCATTTCGTCCTCTGATGAGAAGTAGCCGTCTCGGTATCCTACGATTCGCAATTCGGGAAATTGTCTCTGCAGGATTTCAACGGACCGTTCTATCTGATTAAGGGTTGCGCCAATCAAATATATCGTTTTCTTTCGGGATATGCTATGTCGGAATAGCAAAGTCACGATGGAGGTCATATCGAAACTGCGGCGCCGGATTTTCTTGCCATACAACAGTCCAATGGCGACAGCTAAAATAGTTCCGTCGACCATTATCCCATCGAAGCCAACGAACAAATTCTCATTCTTTAACGCAGCCAAATACGAAACGGGATTCAGAAATGTGTAAACCGCCCCCTTCTTCACGAACATCTGTTGCGTCTCAACACAGTCTGACGCAACGATTTTATCTACTAATATTCGAGACATGGATTATTTAAGAAATGTTTTTATCCTGTCTGTTACCACAGGATATTTTACAGACAACGGAACCCATAACTTTAATAGTATTTTTTTCCACCAAGGTTGCCATGTTCCAGCAAAGTGGTGGATTGTACGGGTGTTTTTCGTTATCTTTATTTTCTTGGTGACGTATGATTTGGGGCTGAAGTAATCTACCGGGAAACGACAGATAACCTGTTCGTCATAGATAAACTCGCGAACAGACAGAATATCCTGAAAACGATAACGGGCCGCAAGGATATTCGCCATAACCTCCGGCAAGACATTCATAGAGAACGAACGGTTCGGATTCACGAAATGCCTATTCTCATAGTAAGACAAGCATTGAGCAATCCACTCACATCCTTTTTCAGCACCAATTACAGCAGCCTCTATACCATGTTTACTATTCTCCTTACCTACAAAATAGGGCAACTCCAACAAATCATCAAAGCCTTTTAACACCTTCACGTCGCTGTCCAGATAAATTCCGCCGAAGTGGTATAGAGCATACAGCCGGATATAATCTGCCGCAAAGGCATATTTTCGATGCACAATCGCCTCTTTTACCCAAATGGACGATTCGATGTCGAACTGCCGTTTGTCCCACAGCCAGAACTCATAATCTGGTAACACTCGCTTCCAACTATCCATGCAGCGGCGTATCTTATCCGGATATTTTTCTCCGCTTAACCAGCAGTAGTGAATTATTTTAGGAATCATGGGTAACATCAATTTTTAATCATAATTCCAATCGGTAGGAATAATATGTTCATAAACAGATCTCGTTTATTGTTTTTATCCAAACATTGATGATTTCTTGTACATCTAAGGTATTTCGTATTTTTATGGCACAATCAGATATGCCTGGTAGAATTTCCTTGTGTTCTATCAAATATTTCATGGAATAAAAAAACTTTGTGGAATCCTTGACAGGTGTCAGTATACCATTATGTTTATCTTTTATAAACATTGATGCTCCGCCGGTAGGAGTATCCGTACAGACAGTCGGAATGCCTATGGCCAATGCCTCAAGCATGGAATTTGACAATCCTTCGTGATCGGAAGATGAAACAAACATAAAAGAATGAGATAATATCTCATGTAAATGGGTTGTGAATTCCTTCAGTTCCACACAATTATGCAAGTGCTTATCTGAGATAATCTTCCTCAGTTGATGTTCAAGAGGACCTTCTCCGTATATCTGTAACCGATATTGAGGGAAAACCTTGTGCAGTTGCCCAAAAGCGTCAATCAACATAGGAAGATTTTTTTGCTCGTCCAATCGGCAAGCTGCTACTATGTCGAAACTATTTATGCCATCCCAATAAGGCAAATCTGGTGTGATGGGATTGGGGATGACAACTAACTTCATTTTTACCTTTTCTCGAAAATATTGCTCCACCCTATAGGTTTGGCAAACCAAGGCGTCAGCTTTCCCATAGCAACAATTCCGTATCCATCTCATTAATTTCGATGAAGGCACAAGGCTGGGATCTGAGCGTTCAGAGTCTATAGTCTTAAAATGTCCGTGTCCAATTAATATTTTGGCCATGGTAGTATATTTACTGACGTAGCCTAATGATATGATCAAATCAGGACGTATCTTTCGTATTAGCCGTACGTATGAAACTAATCTAAACATAATTTCAAATTTGAAAAAATTGAAATTATTATTTAGTGTGTAATATCGGACACAATCTCTAATTGGATACCTTATCCCACTTTCTTTTGTCACACATGACACTTCATGTTCCTCAGATAAGGCATTGGAAAGAATAGAGGCAACCCGTCCACCTCCACCATTGTGCAAATTGTCAACGAAAACAATTATCTTCATTTTCACAACTTGTTCTGTTTCACTTTTTGCGCTTCTGTTTATCCTTAAACATCTTTAACCACAGAACTCACATAATATGAATCCAAGTCTTTCTATCGTTGTCGAAACGAGAAACACCCAAGTACTAGGTCTCAAAAGGCAAGCCGCCGTATTTTCAAGGTACCGACAATTTGCCGGATTCAAATTGTGACAGCAGCACATTGCGGGGGCTTTTATTTTCGAACATTTGCAATTTGTTTCTTCGTCAGCTTTTCAATACTTCCCCGAACAAGTCGGTTATCTGCCTCTCGCTTAAGTTCATATTGACAAATTTTTCCTTCACTCTCAACGTCCTTGCCTTTATCATCGCATCGGCCAGTCTCTCCCAATCACCCACCGGCACTGTATAACCATTCACACCGTCATGAACTACCTGGGATATATAAGGAATACTGCGGGTAACGACAACAGGTTTGCCTAAATACATGGCCTCGAGCATCACGTTAGGCATACCTTCATATTTGGATGAAAGGACAAACACATCGGCAGCGTCCATATACTTAAATGGATTCTCCTGGAAACCATGAAACGTAATGTACTTGCCGATACCCAATTCCTCTATTGACTTATAGAGCTGTGCCATGTAATCCTCATTATAACCATGCGAGTTTCCTATGATTTCCAACCGGCTTGCTTTGTCTTGCTTCAATACGATGGCAAAAGCCTTTATCATCGTGATATAATCTTTTTGCGGAGCAAGACGTGCTACAGCCGCATAGTGTGTACATTCAGGCGATGGATATTGATATTTTTCTTGTATTTTATGCTGAATCAATTCCTTGTCCAAAGGATTATTGATAACCGTGATTCTTCCGGCATCCACATGATAAAATGCTGCCATTTCCTGTTTCATTTCCTCGGTCTGAGCGATAATCGCATCTGCATAACGCAAAATGAATTTTACCGGATAGGATTGTTTTTTGGGGTGCGTGGTCGGCATATTGCAATCGCGGAAAATAACTTTCAACCGAGGCATGAGCATTTTGGAAAACACCAAAGCCGGAACCAAAAACGGGGTAGAGTCGAATACGCAATCGGGCTTCGTATGCAATATGTAACGGATTAGCTCATAATATAAATACCTGTATCTGCAGCAGATAAGGTCATAAGGCAGAGTCGGCGGTATGAATGATTTAATCTCAAAGCTTTGCGATGGATTCTGCAATATCAGCAAGCGACAGTCGAACCCGGCCTGTTGCAAAATCTTGGCATATAAAAGCGTCATGCGCTCCATTCCTCCACAATGGGAATGGGTGATAAGTAATATGTTCTTATTCATAATCTCTCTTATATTATTGCCCCAATAAGCTGCATGTCAGAAACCGGACAATATCATTCAGCATCATTTCTCGGAAGCCGTATCAAATCCCCCAGCTTTCGCTCCCAATCGCCATGAAACGGCTTCATACCTCCCCAATCATAGAGTGTAAATTCACTGAAATACAGATGACCGTTCACGTTGAAAAAGTCAATTCTGATAAAAGGCAAATCTTGCGACAGCAGAGTAGCCAACTCTTTCATTTTTTCAAAATTATCAGGAATATCGTATTCGGGAACAGCCCGTTCATACCCATGATTGATATCCACCGGATGAAAATCCATATCATAAAAGTTCTCACGAATGGTTTCACCTTTGTTGGTCACATACATATAAGCAGGCTTGCCATTGAATACAAAAAACTTATAGTCATGCAGCTCATGCCCCGTACCTTCATCCAAATATTCTTCTGCAAGAATAAGCGGTTCTATATGCTTGTAGGACCATTCACGTGATTTCCAATAATAGGTTCTCTCCGCTAACGTATTATGATTGAACCGATGGCGTAATATCTTACGGTCGATGCCTTTTCTCTTATCCACTAAAATTCCTTCCCCACTATCATGATTGGTTTTCAAATATATACGGTCAGGCAACTTGTCGAAATCAATGTCATCCAAACTTCTCCAACACCCATAACAAGGAACTACATATTCCGCACCTATCAATCGTTTCACATAAGACTTCGCCCAATATTTGTCAGCCATCATCGTAAACAACGGATTGCGATAATTCAATTTCATCCAATTTAACTTCTCATTGAAGCCCTTAGGATTATTCCAATTTATAGACTTCCCGAATGCCAGTTTATAACGTATTGACAAATAATATTTTGTTGGTATAGATTTCTTTGCATGAAGAACAAACTTAGTTAAAAGCATTTTCAAGATATTATTATCCATATAATTGATTAAGTAGTTTCTGGAAATTAATGAACAAATAAAATGCAGATATTTTTGAATTGATTTGGCTGCGGAACGAAAGAATATGGCGAGCCATGTGGATTGAGTGACTAAGTTGAAGCAATCAGAAAGAACAAGTTTTATTGTTCAAGATTTCAAAAACTACATATGTTGATTAATTTTCAGCAACTGCTTATAATGGCTTTGGAGGTAAAGCAATAAGCTTGCCTAAACGTTCGTCCCATTCTTCCGGAACAAAATTTCCAAACCCGGATTCATGAAAAAAAGTCAATTCGCCCCAATAAAGCTGATTGCCTGTAATATAGAAATCGACTCGCACATGAGGAATGTCCTTTGCCAACTTGCGGGCCAAGTTTAGCATCTCGTCCAATTGCTCCGGGCGTGCGATTTTATATTCTTTGTCAGAGGGATATTGAATCTGCAAATCCAGAAGTTTCCAATTCTTGTCATACAGGTTTCGCTTGTGTTGGGTGAAACGTCCCCAATCAACCTCTATGATTTCAGGCTCACCATTCATGCAGAACACCTTATAGTCTTTTAATTCTGTGCAGCTTTCATCTACCATGTACTTTTCAACAAGTACTTTGCGGGGAACATTTTTATAGGGCCATTCCCGTCCATGCAGAAACCAGTCTTGTTTCAACTCTTTGCACAACTTCTTCTTTACATTTGGTATGTCAAGTTTACTTTTGTCCAGGCAGATACACAATCTGCCGCTGTTGTGATTGCATTTCAACACGAACTGATTGGGCAGTTTGTCAAAGTTAATTTCGTTAGGACTGTCCCATACGCCAAGAGTGGGAATGATGTACTGATCTCCTATGATATTTGCTACATATTCCTTAGCCTTTACCTTGTCAACCATAACAGTGTACTCCGGCTTACGGTTATACAATTTCAGCCATTGCAGTTTTTCATTGAATGTTACAGGATGGTCCCAATTTAATTTTCTCCCGAAATATAAACGGTACATTATTGACAGGCATGATTTGTCAGGGAAAAGTGGCAGTATACCGTCTATAATTATAATCCTTAGAACTCTCAGATTATGGAATAAGTAATAACAAACTCTTTGTAGCTTGTTCATAAAGAATTGATATAAATATTTTTTTACGGTTCTATGAATCCGTTAGTATCCTATTAAGCGTTGCTAAAATCGGGACAAGTTAAACAATAATCAAATAGCTATGGAAAGATGGATATATTGAGTTTTTTGTCATCGTTGATAAAAACGTGTTTATAAGTACATGTCCGTCTTCTGCATGGATAGTATGTATTTCTTGTATAAGGAAACCGGGTCGCAACATGCCAGTATAAGACCATATATAACGAAATAGTGTGGGAATTCGTAAGTCCATGATGTCAAGTCTATAAACAATATACACACCATACCCGACAGACAAATCAACCATACGGAACGTGGATTGTATCTCCGTGAGTTCCATATCGCCCTCAAGATGCTTCCCATGAAAAGTAGCCATAATGCTGTGCCGACAATGCCGTTTTCCACCAGCTGGGTCATGTATTCCGTATGAAGAGGGTATTCCATATGAAATAATTGGCGTGAATTCTTGGTTCCGATTCCCGTAACAGGATGTTTCAGGAATACTTTCCAACCCAATATGTAGTGAGAGGTTCTGTCACCTAATTTACTTAAGATCGCAATGTCGGTTTTGTTCAATTTCTTGCCCACTTTTTCAATCTCTTCCATGCGCTTCCCCATCAAGGTTTGGTCCATCACCCATGAAAAGGGGACATACATCATCCCGCATAGAAGCAATAGGCCGGCAAACCGTTTTGCCGAGAATGGCAGCATCTTAGCAGCGACATAAAACAAAAACAGAATCATTACGCCGCCTAACGCCTTGCGCGTGGACACTGCGAATATGGCAACCAATCCCAATGCGAGTGCCGTATACAGATGCCAGGGCTTAATCCACCCATGTATGCGGGCAAACAGGGCGACAAAGATTAGAGTGCAGGCATTCAATGGCAAAGAATTACCCAACAGTTGTCCGCCTCTGGCTGCCCAGCCTGTTCCGGGACCAGTCCCCTCTATATCTTGCATAGACAATCCCATGAGCATATATACGCAAAGAGCGAGAACGATGGTCAATACAGTTCTCTTCAAGTCTTTCAGCCCTTCATAATAGACTGTTATCAACATGGCGAGCGGTAATATGAAATGTTGGCGTGCAAACCCTATCAGCGTGCCGTTTTCGGGTGGGACACCTGCCACATACCAGTTGACAAAAGAATATATACACCACAGCAACCATAACAAGACCGGAGCCTTTACTAAAATACGGCGGAACGTCTGGTCTTGTAGATTCTCCAAAACACATATAAACAGAAAAAGGAGTATGGGTAACCGTCCCGCATCGAATAATTTTGTAAGCGGAACGAGCAAGATGACATAGATAATGAAAAATCTGTTCAGCAGTGTCTGTATGCTTATATTCATAATTATTTCACTTCAAACGACAGACTGTGTAGTGCGACTCTAAACGTGTCACAAAAGTCACCTGCTATCACAATTTAAAATTTCGTTTAAGAATCAGCGTACTGAATGCGCTACGTTCTGCTGGGAACAGGCGAACCTTGGAAGCATAAAAGTCTCCTTCTTTGTTTTTTCGATTCATCTTCACTACGTTTTAAAAGTTCACGGTGAAGATAGGTCAATATATTAGGTGTATCAAGACGGTCTAAAGTGACTGCTTACCATTAAAAAGCAAAAGTTAGACCATGTTCTTCTTTATTTTGTCTGCTTGTCCCTATTTTGTCTGTTCTAATCACAATTTCCTTAATAAATGAGACGGTCCGATTTTTTTTTTAAAGCCATCGAGTATTCCAAAATACAACGCCCTTATTTTCTTTCGTTTGTTATCTCCTCCCTTAATCAAAATTGAAAGAATATGTAGTGGCAAAATAAAATAATAATGGAAGCAAGAGTCTATGTGTACGTTATGAAGGCCATACTTTGTTTTGTATTTCTTCTTAAGATGACGATTGCGTAAAGAATAATACATGTAGAATGCTCTGGTATCCTTATCTGTGGATGATTGTTGTCTCTTTGCTATTGCTGTTTTCACTTGTATCGGCACACAAAATGTCTTAGCTATTATACATCCATAAATGGTGTCATCTCCTGATATGAAGAAATCTTTATCTGGATAGCCCACTTCTTCGACCAAATATTTAGAAAGCAATGTTCCCTCAAAACAGATTCCATTTGGACATTTAACATATAGATGATCGCTATTTTCATTAAAAAAGGGATTATCTCTATAGTCCAGCCTCATTGACCAAGCAGGAAACGGGACCAATACCCCGTCACTAAAATATCGAGTGATTTGAAGGCAATGTGAGATACTCTTATATTTCAACAATTCCTTCAAACAATCCGGACTAGGAAACACATCATCGTCCATCATCCAAATCCAATCTGCCCCTGTTTCATAACAATATCTTATGCCTGTATAGAATCCTCCTGCCCCACCTAAGTTTGGCTGGGTAATTACTTCAAGATCTTTCTGAGTTTCAAGCCATGATCCCGTCAAACCATCCGTCGATGAATTGTTAAGCACTATAATCTTATCAATAGGATATTCCTGATTTCTAAGACAATCGACCACCCTTTTCAATAGTTCAAATCTATTGTAGGTTACGATAAATGCATATACCTTCATTCTCAAAATGTTTTAAAACTTGTTCGATTATTGGAGCCATGTCGTAGTAGTGATATTCGGCAAGACGACCTTTGAAGATTATGTTTTGCTCGCAAATGGCGAGAGCTTTGTATTTGGCATAAATCGATTGATTCTCGTCGTCGTTGACCGGATAGAAAGGTTCCATGCCGTCTTGCCATTCCGCAGAGTATTCGCGGGAAATCACGGTCTTTGGATTATCGTAGACGTTATTTCCAAATGACTCGAAGTGCTTATGCTCAATTATGCGTGTGAAAGGAACTTCAGCAGACGTGTAGTTGACCACAGCGTTACCCTGATAGTTAGGCGTCTCAATGACTTCCTCTTCGAAACGCAGTGTACGGTAGTGCAGTTTTCCGAAGCGATACCCATAGAACTCGTCAATCATTCCAGTAAATACTATCTTGTCAGCAATGGATTCCCAATGCTTGCGGTCTGCGAAAAAGTCTGTGTCGAGTTTTACTTCCACGCCTTCAAGAAGTCCGTCAATTAGCCGGTTATAGCCTCCAGTCGGAATTCCTTGATAGGTGTCGTTGAAATAATTGTTGTCGAAAGTCATTCGGACAGGTAGCCGACGAATGATGAATGCTGGAAGTTCAGAGCATTTACGCCCCCATTGTTTCTCGGTATATCCCTTTATCAGTTGCTCATAGATGTCTTTGCCTATGAGAGAAAGGGCCTGTTCTTCCAGATTGGACGGCTCATTCACTCCCGTTGCTTTCATCCGTCCGAATGCCTCCCTGCGTTGCTCATCGAGTTTGACTTGCGCTTCAATCGGAGTTTTTACGCCCCACATCTGATAGAAAGTGTTCATATTAAACGGCAGGTTGTACAACTTACCATCCGGAGCCTGCGCTATCGGACAGTTGGTGTAGCGGTTAAATGGAACTATGGAGTTGACGAAATCCCACACATTCTTATCGGAAGTATGGAATATATGCGCTCCATACTTATGAACATTGATTCCCTCAATCTCCTCGCAATAGATATTGCCTCCTGGATGAGACCGTTTTTCAATGACAAGGCAGTGTTTTCCTGTCTTGTGGGCAAGATACGCAAAAGTTGCGCCGGACAATCCGGAGCCGACTACCAAAAAGTCAAATTGTTTTTCCTGCATGTCTCAGTTTCTTTAAGACAATCGTTTTCAATTCCATCATCAGGGGATCTTTGGCTAAGATTAAGAATAAAGGATAGACAATAACTCCGACTCCTATGCCAATAATCAATTTGGACAAATTCGAGTGAACAGCCATTATTGACATATACGAAGCGAATCCCATGATCAGAGACCCGATTAGATACCTTGCATTTATGATATCGCGTACCTTGAATGGATAAAACCCTTTACCGCACACTACCTGAATTACAAGAACCACAAATTCTGCGGCAAGAGTCGCAAAGGCAGCCCCTGTTGCCCCATAAGGCGGTATCAGAGCAAAATTCAAAATCAGATTAGTCGCACTACCCCCGGAGACACTGTATATGACAATGTTAATCCTATCCATTGGATACAGTACCTGTATGCCCATAACATTAGTCAGGCTTATGAATATTATCACCGGCGCATTGAGATAGAGCACAGGTATGGAATCCGCAAATTCAATGCCGCAGAAGACTGTTGTCAGGGGCGCAGCCAAAACCGCCAGTCCGATGGCCATCGGCAGAGACAGCGCTAAAGTCACGTTAAGCGATTTTTTAATAACGGATTCGAAAGACTCCATTTGTCTTGTTTTTATCAGATGTGCGCAATGTGGGAGGAGTGCAGTCCCAAGTGATGTTATTATCGTAAGCCCGATATGTGATATTTTAGTACCGGAGGAAAAATATCCAACAGCTTCATTACCAGATAAAAATCCAAGCATTATAGAGTTAACATGGATATAGAGACTTATAATTAGATTAAGGATGAAAACCTTTAGCGATGGCTTCAAGTGTCGCAGAATTTTCAGCTCTTTCCACTTGACGAGTCTCGGATTTATATATTTCCCGAGATGTATGAAATTTAGAAGATTATTGCCTACTGTTGAGCCTACAATAACGAAACCATAAATCAGCAAGTCTGAGCGATCCTTCACAAACACAAAAAGAGCGGCAGCCGAAATTATGCGGATTACTATTCCGCGGATTGTGATAAATTTGAAATCCTCAATACCCTGATAGAACCAATTTACACCTATCACGTTGAAAATTATGCTGAGACTGAGGATATAGAAAAGAGCAGATTGTTCATGTATCTGGGGAACAAATTTTGCAAGAATCCATACGACAATGTATCCGAACAGGCAAAGAATTGAGCTGAGAATGATTATCTCAACCGTCGTTTTGTCGCAAACCTCTTTGTCATCACGGCACCTGGCAATCTCCTTGACAGCATACATCGGTATGCCAAGACTTGTAAGAATTATGACATATCCCACTATCGAATTCATGAAGTTGATCGCTCCTATACCTTCCGGTAACAGGACATGGGCAGCATACGGAAAGGTAATCACCGGAAATATTACACCAATCAGAGTATTTATGCCATTAAGAACTATGTTTACCTTTACAGAAGCCATTATCCCTACATTTACTGTAAAGTCGGTGGTCGCTTAATTCAATAAAAGAGCTAAACTGATACTTACAGTGCGTGTCTGTTCCATACAAATTGGTGTATCCTTTCGCAAGCAACCATTTCGCTTTCCTTTGTGCTTCTCTCCCGTAAAAACCGGCTAATGATGGCAGGTTGATCTGGAAACGCACGCTCTCCTGTTTCAGCTTCCCGTAATCGCTGTCACTCATATATATGTAGCGTTCCGGATGTGCCAGCACGGGATGGAATCCCTTTGCCTTGATTCTTCCCAGTATTTCGGGGAGGTTCATCGGAGGGTTGTAGAAGGATGTTTCCACCAACAGCCAATCCCCTTTTTCTCCGAGCGGAAGTAAATCACTATTGTTCAGCCGTTCACAGAACAGATTGTCGAGCATATATTCCGCAGCCAGGTGAAGGACGACGTTTCCCTGATAGGCTGCCTTCAAATTCTCGAAACGCTCTTTCAAATAAGCGGTCGTGTTAGGTACGTCCTCCATGATATGTGGCGTGAGCCAGACGGCTTTTACGCCGAGCCTCTCATACAGTGCAAGTATATCTAATGCCTCCTGCATCGTCTGCACCCCATCGTCCACACCCGGAAGAATGTGGCTGTGCCAATCGGTGAATCCCTGAAAGATTTTGCTATCAACAAGAGCATATTTCTTTTTAAACGGCCACATATCACAGGAAATCAATTTGTATTCTTATCATTGCCGGAACCGTATCCGTACCGATACCCGTATTTATATCCGTATCGGTATCCGTACCGTCCTGATTCATTTTCCGTCCCGTTCAGGATGACTGCCATGTTCTTGAGTTTCTTTTGCTTGTAAAGGCTTTCGACCTCGGGGAGCATGTTCCGTTCCATTAATCCCGCACGTACCACGAAGAAGGTCCGGTCGGTAACCTTTTCGAGGATTTGCGTGTCGGCCACAATGTCCACGGGCGGACAATCGATGAAGATATAATCGTATCGGGCACGCATCTCCGTGACCAACTCCCTCATGTATTCCCCGGAAAGGAGTTCCGTGGGGTTGGGCGGCATGGTACCCACCGGAATCATGTCAAGGCCGGCATATCGTGCGTCCACCTTGTGGATTACCCCTTCCAGGCCATCCGTCCGTTTTGCCAGATAGTCGCTCAATCCGATACCGGGAGAGCCGATATAGGAGGAGAGCGAGCCGTGGCGCAAGTCGCCGTCGATCACGAGTACCTTCTTTCTTTTGATAGCGAGGCTGACCGCAACGTTCATGGTAAGGAAAGTCTTCCCGCTGCCGGGGTTGAAGGAGGTGAGCAGTATGGCCTCCGTCCCGTTTCCCGACATGAACTCCATGTTGGTACGCAACACACGGAATGCCTCGTTCATGACATTCCTGCTGCCTTCTTTCACCACGATACGCTTTTCGTCTTCTTCCTGTTTCCTCAGCAGGCGTTTCTTCTTCCCGCTTGTATCAAGCGGGATTTCCCCGATAAACGGTACCGCCAGTCTCGCTATGTCCTTTCGTCCACGGACGGTTGTATTCATGTTCTCCCTCAGGAGAATGCAACCGGCGGGGAACATCAGTCCCAGCAGGAAAGCGACGGCAAGGATTTTCTTTTTCTGCGGAGCCACCGGTTCAAGGTTGCCCGACGGTGGTGTGAGAATACGCATGTTATAAGGAGTGAACGCCTGCGAGAGTTCGTTCTCCTCGCGTTTCTGCAGCAGGAACAGGTAGAGCGCCTCCTTGACTTTCTGCTGGCGTCCCACCGTCTGCAGGTATTTCGTCTGGTCAGGATTGACGGCTATCTTCGCCGTGGTCCGTCTCTCATTCCGGAGAAGCTCGTCCCGCTGCGTGTCCAGGGACATCACCAGGTTGTCGATAGAGGATACGATGGAAGTGCGCATGGACGCCAACGACTGGTCAAGGTCAGCTATCAGCGGGTTCTGGTCGCTGCTGTTCGTTATCAGGTTATTCCGTTTGAGCTGTACGGTATTGTATTCGGTTATCAGTCCTTCAATGTCCGTGTTTTCCAGACCAAGGTTTGCCGGGATCAACTGGTTGCGCTTCTTTCCGCCGGTGAGATGTTCACGGATGTACTTGGCAATGGCCGCCTGCGTGCTGATGGCGATCAGCCTGTTGTCGTTCTCCTGCGCCTGTTCCATGAACAGCATGGAGGCTTTCTCCGCGTCCGGCAGCAGGTTCTCGCTCTTGTAAGTGGAAATATCCGAGTCCACTTTGCCGAGTTCGCGCTCCAACGCTTCGAGACGTTCGGAAATAAACCGGGAGGTGCTGACCGTGATCTGGTTCTTGTCTTTCATCCACTCCTCGTTGTACACCGTGATTACTGTGTTGAGCACGTCTTCCGCACGGGGTATGGAAATATCCTTGTAGGAAAGCTCTATGACGGTGGCGTCTTCCGAGCTGAGCTCTGCTTCCAGATTCTCGATGCAACCGTCCACGCAATCGTAAAGATTGGTGCGTGACAAGTGGATAAGCGGGTATTCTTCCGTGGCGGAATAGAAAGGTGTTGGTACCGGTATTATCTTTCCTAACGGTGTCTGCAAGGTATCGTTCAATGTTCCCGTGACGGTCTCGCTTTCCAGGTCCCTCTCTGAGCTTTTGAAGTCATCCAGTTCCACCTTCCCGCCCGGCAGCAATTGAATGGTGAAAGAGACCGATTCCGCATCTTCCAGTCCGGGTAGTACTACTTTCACGGGCAGCTCTTTCCCGTACAGGGTTTCCTTGTGCAGGAAGCCGTTTACCCGGTAGTCCGTGTCAAGCCCCAAACGCTTCACCACTTCCTTTATCGCAGAGGGCATCCGCATGGCAAGCAGCTCGTTGTTCACGTTGGCGCTCGCTTGAGTCAGCCCCAGATCCGCGAACATGGAGGCCACGTCGCTGCCAATCGCCTTACCTTTGGTGTCTTCCTTGACCATAAGGAAAGCGGAACGGGTATAGAGCGGCGGGGTGCAAAGGATATAGAATGCCGCCACGCACACGCACGATAGCACGGAAACGACAAACCACCGCCACTTCGCCAGACAGAGATAAAAAAACTCCTTGACCCGGAGAGCGTCATCCGGTTTGCCTCCTTGCAGCTCCTGCAAGAGCAGGTCCATGTTTATATTCGTCTTGTCAGCCATAGGCAAGGGTCATTTGAAGATCAGTACCCCCAGTGTCGTCAGCAACGAGGCGAGCGACATCCAGAAAGAGGTGGAGCGCACGTTGTTGCCGTTCACGGTGGAGTGCCGTGCCCGGACCTCGTTAGGTTCCACGTACACCATGTCATTCTGTTTCAAGTAATATACCGGGGAGGTGTGGAGTGACCTCGCGTCGCAGAGGTTCACGCGGTAAAAGGTCTCCCCGCCGTTCTCCTGCCGTATCACCAGCACGTTCTCCCTTTTCCCGTAGATGGTCAGGTCGCCCGCCATGCTGAGCGCGTCGAGCAACGTCAGGTGGTCGCGGTCGATGCTGAACCGCCCCGGACGGTTCACCTCGCCTATCACCGAGACGCCCATGTTCAGGAACTCGACGATCACCACGGCGTCCTTCACCTGGTTTTTCCTGACCAGCTCGTTCTTGATATAGGAGGCGATCTTCTCACGCTTCAACCCCTCCACGTGCAGTTCCCCCAGTATGGGGAAATCTATGTTGCCGTTGGAATCGACCGTGTAGCTCGATACCTGCTGGTTATAGTTGTGACTGCTGTTCATCGACTGCCCGACACGGTGTGCCGTTATCGGCAGGTTGAACATGTCCGCCAGCTCCGGATTCTTGCTATTGATAACGATGGAAATCTTGTCCCCGGACTGCGCCGTCACCGGTATCGTGGCGACCTCCCTTCTCACGTCGGAGCGGACATCCTGCATGTAGGCTATCTTGTGTGATGCGGCACATCCTCCCAATAGCAACACCATGCCCAGCAGGAGGATACGTGTAATTTTCTTTTTCAACATGCCATGTCATTTAACGGTTATGAACTTTTATTTCCCCTCCACTGACCGCAGTTGCTTTTCCACGGCGTCCTTCTTGCCGGGAGCGATGTCACGGCAGACCACACCGTCGGGAATGTGAATGGAAACGGAAACCATCCCGCTGCTTTTCATTTTTTCAATATCCGCGTCCCCGAGTTTGAAAGCGGCGTTATACCAGCGTCCGTCCGCCCATTCGCTGCAACATGCCCTGGGTCTTTCCGCTTTCAATACCACGGAATCACCGTCGGCCAGCATGAACTTCACGCCCGGACTGACGATGTGCATGGCCGAATCGTTCTTCAGTACCTTGGCAAGCAGCATGCAACGGTCCCCGTATTTGCTGATACGGCATCGGAAAGTGACTTTTCCCGAGTCGCGTAGTTTCTTTTTGGGAAGAAGGTCCACTGTGGCGGATTCCTTCACCCCGTATTTGTCAGCCCGTACCTTCCGTGGAGTGCCGGCCGATATACATCCTATGCCCGCGATGAGCAGACACAGGATGCAGATGATATGTCTCGTTCTTCTTTTCATCATACCGGTAAAGGTTTTATTTGATGTACTTGATGGTAATCCGCGCGCAACGGTTCAGTTTGGCCTTGAGCCCGCGTGTGCTCTTGTCGTCCACGCGACCGATCGGTTCGGAGAGGACGTTGATGGAGAAATCCCCGTGTTTCAGCTCGCCGAACTTGCCGCTTTCCCTTAGCCACTTGATGGCGGAAAAGGCACGGTAGTGGGAAAGCGCCCTGTTGCGGTCCAGTCCGACCGCCTCCGCGTTTTCTCCCGTATAGTTGTCCTGGCTGGTGGCAAGACCTTCCGCCTGGACATGTATGATCTGACCGTTCTCCAGTATATCGCGGATGGCGTCCACCGCCTGTCTGTCGCTGAACTGGCTGATGTACCCCTCGTCACCCACCAGCGCCGCGTACACGTCGGCAAAACTGTAGAGGACCGTGCCTTCTTCCAGCGGCATGTTCTCTCGTACCGTGGAAAGTCCGGCATGGGCGTTCAAGCCGTATGAAGTGGTCTCCTTGTAGTTGTCTCGGCTCAGCAGGGTCTGGGTGCGTGTCTCGTTGTCGATACGGTAGCACCATGTCTTGTCCCCCTCGTAGATGGGCGCATAGTAGTACCCGGCTACCTCCTCGAATGCCTGCATGTCATCGGCATCCATTTCCAGTGAAAGCGGTCTGGAGGACATCTCGTAGCCACGTGCCACTCCCGTGGGGTTCTCTGTGAAAGTGGCCTTCTCCGTCGGCACGTTCTCGATTTTCAGCGAACGCAGCGAAGCTCCGGATTTCAAGCGTGATGCCACGGCCGAGTTGCTCTTGAATTTCTTCTGGGTGAAGATTCCGCCTGCCAGGTAATCCATCGAATGGACTTTCGCATCCGACACGACCGGTGCGTCGTTGCGACCGGAATAGTTGTTCGGGTAGAACACGTAGAACGTGAAGGTCCGGTACTCGGGACAGTCCTGCACGACAGGAACCGGGGCAGGCACGTTGATGAAGTAGTTGATGTCGTCACCGGGCACGCAACGTTCCCAGCCGCGCCGCTTGATGTAATAGGTGGCACCGATGCTCACGCCGAGATTGTAGTCCCAGCGACGGCCGGCAATGGGAGAAAGGTCGTAGTGGGTCTCGTAGAAACGCCCTCGGAGCTTCACGTCAAGGGACCATGCCTTGTTCTTGTTGAAGAAACGGCTGTACTGTAATTCCACGTTACCGTACCACTCGTTCTTGGGTCCGCCGTAAGGTTCCCCCCATTTCTTGTTTTTCAGTTCCTTGTCGTAATGATGAACCCCGCCGATACCCAATGAAAGGAACAGCTGATTGAAGCGTTCGTCAGAACCGTAACCCTCCCAGGCGTAAAGGATGCGCGAGATATTGAACACCACGTTGGCGTTGATGTCCCACCACTTGGTTTTCAATTTCCAGTAAGGGGTGCCGTCAGCCTTCAGCATGGGATTGTCCTCGCTGCCGACGGCGTACGGGGTCCAGATTTCCGTGAATCCCCGTGAGTTACCCATTCCGAACTGGGCCTTGATACCGAATCCCGGCGTGAACCACTTGCCGAGACCGACCGTGAAATCCGGTGAAAGCGTCTCCTTGAACTTGCCGTTACCGCTCCAGTCGCCACGGAATGTATGCATCCCGATATCCCCGTAGACCCACCAGTTGTCCCAAAAACGGTTGGTCACCACGCGGTACTGGTCGTCGGTGGGCTGTAGCCTAGGCACGTACTCCTCAGTCAGCAAGGAGTCGATCTTCGCGGGCAGGGAATCACGCTCCACCCGTTGCCACTGGATTTCATCCAGATTCTCAATCTGCGCGTACATGTTGTTGCAAAGCAGAATGAGGAACAGCATAATAAATGTAAATCTCTTGAACATACGTTTTTTTCTATTTTTCTTTGAATAATTATTTCTGGTGATTGTTACCGATCAAAAAATTGTGGAATGTCCGAAGGAATATGCAGATATCCAACGAGAAGGACCAATGGTTGATATAATACAGATCATACCAAATGCGCCCCGCGAGGTCTTCCGGGGTACGTACCTTACCCATGTATCCCCGTACCTGTGCCAGTCCCGTGATACCGGGACGCACCGTGAGACGGGACATGTAATCATCGACATCACGCGCAAAGCGCCGTGTATCGTCGAGCATGTGTGGACGGGGGCCGATGATGGACATGTCGCCCCGCAGCACGTTGATGAACTGCGGCAGCTCGTCTATACATGTACGGCGAAGGAACCGTCCCAACGGGGTAATGCGCGGGTCATTCTCCCGCGCGGGTTGGGTATCGGCATCGTCGTTCACCCGCATGGTACGGAACTTCAGGCAAGTGAATACACGTCCGTTCTTGCCATGACGTTTCTGGCGGAACAAGACGGGTCCCGGGGAGGTACATTTGATGGCCGTTCCCACGATCAGGAAAATGAGGGAAAAGAACGTGCAGAGAAAAATTACGGACACCAGCAGGTCGAAGCACCGTTTGAGTGCCAAGCCTCCCGCGTACAGGGTCAAGTCGTGTCCTTCCGGGCAGGACACGCTCCGTGAAATATTTAGGCGTTGAACTATTCTATTGTTTATTCCGAACATTTGCTCCCTGATTCTATTACATTATAATAACTGGATGTATTCAGGCTCGACCTTGACACCCACGGAAAAGAATCCCGGTAATTCGACAAGCAAACGCTTGATTTTGGATCCACGTACCGTCAGCAGTTTACCTTCATAACCGTCCAAAGTACCGCCTATGATACGAACCGTACGACCATACATCGTCGGGGTCAATTCACCGGGAAGATAATACCTCAAATTATCCGATGCGCTTACCGCATGAATGAATCTTTTCATCTCCGTATCCGGAACAGTCATCGGATTGCAGTAACCGCAACCTTTCTTGTAGCGGTATTGTAACGTCGGGGTTTTGTCTACTATCGGATCGATTATTTTACGCGAATCATGAACAAAAAGAAGATCTTGTATGAATGGCACCTCTTCACGTGTACGCTTACCATTTTTTATCTTTATGCATGACTTCATGGGGGTAAATACCTCCATACCGTTATCCTCCAATTGTTTATAAGCCGGTTGTTTGGCATTGGGGCGTTTGAGATCACGCATGACGAACCAATATGTCTGTTCGTCATTCTGTTGAGAGTCCATTATTTTCTGTCAAGACAATTCTTCTAATCCTGCAAGATTGCAAATCTTGTTGCATATCAAGCAGTTACATACCACATTCCACATCTCTTCTCTCTGTCTCATCATATGCTGTTGTTTCCATCAAAACATATGTTTCCTACTCTATTGATAAGATGTTCATGAGGTCTATAGAGACCTTAAATTTCTACTTCTCTCCGCAAGAGAAGTTATATAAAATAAATCTATTGATTTTTAGTCATTTAAGAGAGATTTTCGATTACTTTGCTCAACATATTGTACGGAATATCCAATATATTTCCGATTTGTATGGTCTGGAGATGATTATACCTCCGTGCGGAATCCGTTATTGGGGATAATTTGATATGAAAGTGAAACAAATGCTAAAAATAAGGCCCATATCGTATTACATCATGAAAGCTTTATAATTATAACAGATATTAGCGACACCATTCATCGATAGTTTGCCATATTCTTTAATGACATATCAATATAAAATTAAATAATATGGCAACAGTAAAACTAAAATTTCGCGCATCTTCAATTGAAACAAAGGAAGGTGTACTCTATTATCAGATTATTCACAACCGTTTGGCAAGACAAATTCACACCGATTACAAAGTGTATCCCTCAGAATGGGATGCCGGCAGCTCGGGAATTGTCTTGCATCACGGTATTGAAGGGAGTAGACGACATTACCTGCTTTCCATGAAAACGGCAATAGCGGATGACTTCTCCCGTTTCAAAGAAATCATTGCCCGTCTTGAACGTGCCGGCAGTTCCTATACAGCTGACAAGGTGGTGGAGCTCTATACCTCGCCGACAGACTGTGGAGGATTCATTTCCTTTGCCCGGCAACTCATCATGGAATTGAAACAAATCGGCAAAAGACGTACAGCCGAGACCTACACGACTGTCCTAAACAGCTTTTTACGTTTCCACGGGGAGTGCGACCTGTTGTTCGAGGAGGTTGATTCCAACCTGATGGTGGAATACGAGACTTATCTCAAAACGGCAGGACTTTGCCCGAACTCCACTTCTTTTTACATGCGTAATTTACGTGCCATCTACAACCGTGCGGTAGAAGGGGAACTGACCGCCCAGCATAGCCCCTTCAAGCATGTCTACACGGGAGTGGACAAAACCGTCAAGCGGGCGGTATCGCTGAAAGTTATCCGTCAGATTCGGGATATTGACTTGACACTCAAACCGGCAATGGACTACGCAAGAGATTTGTTCATGTTCTCATTCTACACTCGCGGTATGTCGTTCGTGGATATGGCTTATCTAAAAAAGAAGGATTTGCAGAATGGTGTCCTGTCGTATCGCCGTCAAAAAACGGGACAACAGCTCTTCATCAAATGGGAGAAACCGATGCAGGAGATCATCGCCAAATACGACACGTCCGGGACTCCTTATTTATTGCCGATTATACGCAACATGGAGATGGACGATCGACAGCAATATAAGAATGCCGCTCATCTCGTTAACGATAAACTGAAGAAATTGGGAAAACAATTGGGACTTTCCATTCCTCTGACGACTTATGTGGCCCGCCATGCGTGGGCATCCATAGCCAAAAGCAAAAATATTCCCATTGCAACCATCAGTGAGGCGATGGGACACGATTCGGAAAACACCACACGTATTTATCTCGCTTCGTTGGATACTTCAGTCGTGGACAAAGCAAACAGCATCATCCTGAAAGCGCTGTAAAGTCAGAGGAACTTGAATATCGAACAATACCTCTTTTATACGGGGAAATGAATCGATGTCTCTGGAAACGAACCGTAAAAATAAAAATGATCCGACTTGTCTTTCATGGAGCAAACGTTTTGTTGTCATGCAAGTCGGAATATTTCTTTCTAAGAGAAGTATTTGCGAGTGCAAATATAAGCAAAAAATTAATAGAACGCCATAAAGAAACGAGGAATTTATTACTCTATAAATTGAAAAAATCAATAACTCATTAACCGAAGAGCATTTTTCTGCTACGCAAAAGCCACCTTTTCAGGGGTAAATGATAGAATAACAAGCTTTTGATGAAAGTGATACTTCTCTTAGAAAGAGACAGATTCTAAATGGTATGTCCGACGGAAACGTAATGATGAAAGATTCTCTTTCCTTAACATCGGAATCGGGACAAAGGAAAGATACGAAAATAACATCAGCGTAACTTGTTGAGACAGTGCAATAAAGAATTCCAGATGATCATTAAAATGTATACGGTGTTGTGCATTTTCTCGATTTTCTCCGCAAGAGAAGTATTAGCGACTGCAAAAGTACGCAATTTATTGAAAATAACAGCAGAAAACGGCGTATTTTTAGTGGGTAACTTTATCCTTTCAAGGGGGTTATCCCAACAAACGTTGAGCAATCTCACTTCCTTCAAATTAAATACAGCCTGTTTATCAGTTAATTACCGTCAATATTTTGCGTTATCCTTCTCTTGCGGAGAGAAGTAGAAATTTGATTTGTGAAATTATAAGAAAAAATGAGCATAATGAAACGGATCATTTTATTTCTGACTATTACTGTTTTCGGTGTGGTTCAGTATGTTCGAGCACAGGACGTGGCGTTGAAAACCAACCTGCTCGCCGATGGCTTTTTCAATCCGAATCTGGGAATTGAGATAGGTCTGTCTCCGAAATGGACGTTAGACGTTTCGGGGCAGTTCAATGGGTGGACACTCTCGCACGCGCGTCGCTGGAAACACTGGGCCTTACAGCCTGAGGCCCGCTACTGGTTCTGCGACCGTTTCGCGGGACATTTCATCGGAATCCATGCCCACGGCGGCCAGTACAATATCGGCGGTATCGACGGAAAGGTCAACCTCCTCGGTACGGATGCCCGCAAGTTGAAAAATACCCGTTACCAAGGCTGGTTCGTGGGTGCGGGCGTGGCCTACGGCTACACATGGATATTGGGCAGACACTGGAATTTCGAGGCGGAAATCGGTGTCGGCTACTCCTATACCCGCTATGACCGTTTCCGCTGCACGGGTTGCGGCAAGAAAATAGAAACGGACAAGCCGCACCACTACGTGGGTCCCACAAAAGCAGCTGTCAATTTGGTTTATCTGTTCTAAATCACGAAGCAATGAAACGATCTATACTCATCACGGCAATCTTGTTGGGCTGTGTCTCCGTGACAAATGCCCAGTCTATCGTGGACGGTGTTTCCGTCGACGGGTTCAAGACGGAACGCAACGGCCAATACATAGCCGTAGGAATGAACCTGAACTTATCGGACCTTGACGTGGACGGCAACCGGGCCGTGTTACTCACGCCACGTCTGGTCAACGGAAAAGATTCGTTGGATCTCCCGTCTGTCGGTATCTATGGACGCCGCCGTTACTATTTCTATGTCCGCAACGGCGAGAGTATGCTCACGGGCAAGGATGAAAAGAGCTACCGGGCCTCTCAAAAACCGGATAACATTGCATACAATGAGGTCTTTCCTTACGAGGCATGGATGAACGGCGCCACGTTATCGTTGCACCGCAGCGATTACGGCTGCTGCAACACGTTGCTGGCCGAACAGGACGGACCGCTCGGACGACATGCGGAGGCGTTTTTCCCCGAACTGGTCTACGTACGCCCCGCAGCAGAACGGGTGAAGAGCCGCTCGCTCGAAGGCTCGGCCTATATCGATTTCCCCGTGAACCAGACAACGATTTATCCCGACTACCGTCACAACACGGTGGAGCTGGGCAAGATCCGGGCGACCATCGACTCGGTGCGTAGTGACCGTGACGTAACCATCACGCAGGTGTGGCTCAAGGGGTACGCCTCGCCCGAAAGTCCCTATGCCCATAACAAGGAGCTGGCCGTCGGGCGGACCGAGGCGCTCAAGAGATATATCCGGCAGCTTTATCATTTCGATGACGACGTGATTGCCACCGATTACGAGCCGGAGGACTGGGCCGGACTGCGCCGCTATGTCGTGCAATCCGATATTGATCATAAAAAAGAGATTCTCGCCATTATTGACAGCGACCGGGAACCGGACAACAAGGAGTGGAAAATCAAGTCCGCCTACCCAAAGGAATACCGGTTCCTGCTTCAAAACTGTTATCCCGCCTTAAGGCATACGGATTACCGCATCGCCTACACCATACGAGGGTACAGCGACTCGGACGAGATAGAACGCATTCTAAACACGCGACCACAGAATCTGAGCCTGAACGAGTTTTATTTAGTGGCGCAAAAATACGAGCCGGGGACGGACGAGTTCACGGAGATATTCGAGACGGCGGTGCGCATGTACCCGGATGACGAGACGGCCAATCTCAATGCCGCCAATGCGGCTATGCGCCGGGGAGACAATGCCGGGGCGAAGAACTATCTCGCCAAAGCCGGCGACTCGCCCGAAGCGGTCTATGCCCGTGGTGCCTTGGCTATCCGTATGGAAGATTACCAAACGGCACGCCGTTATCTTGATAAAGCGAAATCGCTCGGGGTCCAACAAGCAATCGTAACACTCGAAGAACTCGACCGGGGACGACGTTAAGCAATAATTAAAATGAATCCTAAATATTTGTCTATGAATACTAAACGGTTATTGTTTTCTTCATTGATAGTGCTCATTCTTACCGGTTGTTCAACAAATGAAGACAATCTTATCAACAGAGGTGAGGATGAGCAGGGAAACAGTCAGTTAAGGTATCTGGCTGTAAATATCGTAACTCCGAAGGAGCCGGGCGTTCGCTCCGCAACGGAGGGGGATTTTGAACCAGGTTCGGAGGCGGAAGACAATGCCGAAAAAGCCACTTTCGTCCTTTTGGACAAGAACGATAATGTTGTATCAGTTATCCCTGATCAAGACCTTGCACCGTGGAAAGGCTTGGGCAGCTATGAGCCTAATGTGGAAAATATTTCGACTGCCGTCTTGGTAGTTAAGGATGAAAAAACGCAACCGGATGTAACGGGAATTCTTGCAATTTTGAATGCCCCTTCGGGATTGAATATTGCCAAAGAGGGAGACGATATGAAAACGACTTTGGCGGGAATCAAAGAAATCGCGGGTAATTACGGAACCAATGGCGATAAAGGCACTTTTATCATGACCAACTCCGTGTATGTCAAAGACAACGGGATCAAGATCGCCGCGGATGTAACGGCGACGCAATTTGCAAAGTCAGAGGATGCGGCGAAAAATAATCCCGTGGATATCTATGTGGAACGTGTCGTGGCCAAGATCACGACAGAAGCCGTTGAGAATATTATTACCCAAGGCGGTGACAAGTTTAATCGGGGAGCATCAGTGCAGATTAACGGACAGGAAAATCCGACAAATCTGACCATCGATATCAAGGGTATCCAGATCGCCAACAGTGCTGAAACGTCCTACCTGTTCAAAAATGTCGAAGGTTTCGAAACCGCTGCACCCTGGGCGGGATGGACTAAACCGGAATACTTCCGTAGTTACTGGGCTAATATGCCGACTTCCGGCGTTACATATACGAATCATTCATGGAATCAGATATCCGGTGAAGGCGATGGTAATACGCCTCTTCCTTTAACGTCTGCACACAGTTTTTACGTGCAGGAAAATGTGGTTCCGACTACTTCTACCGCCGATCCCAAGCAGCATACCTCCGTAATCGTTACCGCCCAATTGAAAAAGGAGAATAATCCATTCGAGTTCGTACAAATCGGTGGTATATATTATGAGCCTGACAATGGGCTTACAGAGATTGCAAATCGTCTTGTCAATCGCCGCTATTACATAAAAACAAGCACTACTGAAAATGGTGCTACAAAAGAGACTTATGAATCCATTCCTAAAAGCTATCTCGAATGGGCTACCAAGGCACCGGCAAGCGCAACCGATGTTAAGGGATGGGAAGGCTTTGCCCGGTTGAAATCGGAGTACGAAAGTGAAACCTTTTATCAATACGTGGACAACGTGGCAGAGGGGGAAAGTCATTATCAGTCCCGTACTGCGGCGCAAATAAACACGGCTCTTCAAGAGAAGGCGCTTCGCGCTTTGAAATGGACGAACGGTATGTGCTATTATTTTGTCGATATCGAGCACTTCGGTACGGAAACGACAGGCGAAGGGGATGCGGCAACGACAGTACAACGCAAAGGTATCATCCGAAATCATGTCTATAAATTGACATTGAAGAGCCTGCAAGGTTTGGGCGTTCCGGTATTCGATCCGGAAAAGGAAATCATTCCGGAAAATCCTCCCAAGAACGAGGAGTTGTTCTACCTTGCGGCACGTGTCAATATTCTCAAATGGAAAATTGTGAGCCAACAGATAGATTTCAACAACTAATATAACATGCTATAAAAATCTGTCCGGAATTTCTTCGCGATCTCCGGACAGATTTTCCGGCAGATGCAAAGCACTCCCGTACCGGTGCGAAGAGAGGTACGGCTCCGGAGACCGCGACAAGCGCAGGACTCCCACCGAATGGGAAAATTCGACGGCAACGGCGACGTTGGCCGCATTAAATATACAAGACGACCGTACCGGAAAACGGACGGGGCGGTCATTGAACGAGCAATATAAAGAATATCGACATATGAATGTTATACCGGCATATTTGAAAAAGAGGGGGCGCATGCTGCTGACAGTCGTCGCCCTGTGTTGCATGATGCCCTCGTGCGACAATGCCATCTACGATGACGAGGGCGACTGCTCGGTAACCTACCGCGTGGCATTCCGCTACGACCGTAACATGAAGTGGGCGGACGCTTTCGCCCGAGAGGTTAAATCGATACACCTGTACGCTTTCGACAAGGGTGGCACGCTCGTGTGGCAACGGTCGGAACATGGCGAGGCCCTCAAGTCCGACGGCTACGCCATGACACTGGACCTGCCGGCGGGTGATTATCGCCTGGTGGCCTGGTGCGGACTGGAAAACGACGGCGAACGGGACGAATCCTTTGCCGTTCCCGAAGCCCGTATCGGCCGGACACGTATCGAAGAACTGCAATGCAGTCTGAACCGTCAGTACAACGCCACGGGAGCGTACAGCCGGGAAAAACTCTACCCGCTCTTCCACGGAATGCTCGATGTGGGTCTTCCCGGCGATGAGGATGGCGGAAGTTACTCCTACACGATGGACCTGATGAAGAATACCAACCATGTACGCGTCATCCTGCAACATCTCTCCGGAGAGCCTGTCGACGTGAAGAACTTCACGTTCCGTATCGAGGAAGAAAACGGACTGATGAACTATGACAATAAACTCCTGCCTGATGAAATGATTACCTATTGGTCATACGATACGAAATCGGGCACGGCCGGCATGGGTATCGACGACTATCCCGAGATGCACAAAGCGAAAAGCGCCATACAGACCTCTTCGCGGACCATTACCTCGGTCAGCGTCGCCATTGCGGACCTTTCTATCGCCCGTCTCGTGGAAGGACGCAAGACTTACCTTACCGTTGAAACGGAGGACGGTAAGATGACCTCCGCACGCATTCCGCTCACGGACTATGCCTTGCTGCTCAAGGACGGTTACGACGAGAACATGACGGATCAGGATTACCTCGACCGTCAGGATGAATACACGCTGACCTTCTTCCTTGACGAGGACAGGAAGTGGATCGGGACTTCGATTATCATCAACTCGTGGAAAGTGGTACTCGACAATATAAATTTCGGTAAACAATGAAATTGGATGGAGCGATTGATTAATGGCAAAATATTGGTTCAATATATGGATTTTGGGTATACTTGTTGCGGTGGCATGCTTTGCCGGTTGCAACGAGGATACGATTCGTGAGGATTTTCCCGAAAAGGAAGAAATCACGGGTAACGTGTATATCCGTTTCCGGATGAATCTGAGCGGGAACGGAATCCCCGGTGGCACACGTGCCGGAGATGGCACGATTCCAAAAGATGAGACTCCCGGTGCGGATAAGGAAAATGCGGTCAACACGATAGACCTGCTTGTCTATGATGCCGAAAGCGACAAACTGACCGATATCGTCCCTGTCGGAGCGGAACAGATAAAGCAATTCAAAAAAAATCCGGATTATAACTTTTACGTTTCTGTTTATGCGGGGAAGGGACAGAAAGTGAAGATATACGCTGCCGTGAACATGACCGAAAGGATGCGGCAGCAGTTCAACTTCAGCCGGAGTGGTAACGCTGTTTCTCTCTCTTCCGCCCATAACGATTATCGGGACGTGATCGAGGAATTCGTGCCGGGTAGTGCCGGAAAACAGGAGATGCTTGAAAACTGCAACGGGGGCTGTATCCCGATGACCGGGCAGTTCGTAATCGACGATATCGGCGGCGAGATCGAGATAACGGAAGGGCACGCCACGAAAGAGGATGCATTGCAAGTGAAGGCCGATGTCAGCCGCATCGTGGCTAAAATACATGTGCTGGCAACAATGACAGAGGAATTCACTCTTTCTACCGGAGAAAAGGTAAAATATGCACATGCCGAAGACAAAACCTCGAATTCGGAACAACCGTCAGGAGAAGCGACTGAAGATTATACCAACTGGATCGGGTGGATTCGTTTGAAAGACGTGCGGTACATGCCCAACGCGGTGAACAAATCCACCTATCTTTTCCCGCAAGCGAACAACAAGGAAGGCCTTTATCCGTGGAAGGACTTGAACATGGACCTGGAAAGCTATGTGGTCGGGGGACAAGACATCGACATGGGATTCGACACTCCCGCATGGGCCAAAGACTACGTTTTTTATAACGGCGTGTCACTGCACAAGGAGAATATATCGGCTGCCGGCCATCTGGCACAAGCCGAGGCATACGACAAGACAAGATACAATAAGACTGTAAATGAGCCCTATTCCGGCGATCGTTACACAAAGGGAATGTACTGTCCGGAAAATTACTTCGACACCCCGACTACCCATGGTGACGCGTTTGGCAACTACGAGGAAGCCTTACCGATGGTCACGCATGTTTCCATCGCTGCAAGGCTGACACCGCGCCGGATCGTTATCGTGAAAGATTATGCGAATAAAATGGATGCATTCGTTAAGGGATACAAGGACAAAAAGGAAGAGTTTCTCGGACAATACGGGCTGACAACCGGGGATTTCACCGACGAGGACGTGAACCGATGGGAGGAGATTAAAAAGTCTTACGATGCCGAGGGTAGAAAATATTTCAGCGGAATGGACAACCTGTATCGTGAGGATTTCCGCATCATCAAGACCGACAGCGAGGCTGATGCCGCCGACATCATCAACTGGTCACTGAAAATCAACAAACTGTGGAGTCGGAATGCGGCTGATTTTGAAAACGGGAAATACCCCGACGGCACTTTCTATGTCTATAACGTGAAATACGACAACCTGCAAGTTGCCCCGAGTGCCATCGACTGGAAACAGGGATATCTCTACCTGACAGCCGGGGCCGTTGCTGCGGCAACAACCGGCAACATCGACATAAAGACCTATTCCGTGCCGCACCTCGGCGGGTGGGGTTATTATTTTACTTATCTCGACCAACTCGGGCAGACACAAAACGGCAAAACGCCATACACCGCCTCGCAGGTAACAAGGAATACCTATTATCTCATTACCGTCAGAAATTTCGGCATGCCGGGAGGCTCGATCAGCCGACCCGAATATATAAGGGTCAATACCGAAGCCGTGGGCTGGGATTATGCCGGAAGAGGCGAAATTAACCTGCATTAAGTGATAGGAATATGAAACGAATCGATTATATCATAAAAGTCATGTCGGCAACGTTCTTCATTGGAGTGTTGCCCTCGTCATGTATCTACGACGATGGAAGTGATTCTGGGCCGGCCACAATCCGTGTAAACACGTTGGCTGTGGACGGTACACGCTCTTCGGAGGGCGGCGACAACACTTTCATGGTGCTCTTCTGGCAGCAGACGACACATCTCGCATCGGTTTCCGGTGAAGTCTCCCTGTGGCAGGCTCCCTACCTCGCCGGACACGCCCCGCAGCCGGTATCGTTTTACAAAAGTTCAGTGTTCGATACCCGTTTCCCTTACCCGGTCCCGGAAGATACGTATATCCATGCCACGGGCTATGCTCCGGGCAATGTGTTGAAGCCCGATGCAGAATACGGTTACCGGAGATTAACCGCTGCGGTGGGTGACACGGAAAAAGGCCGTTACGATTTCCTCGGCTGCGATTTTTGGGAAGGGGTCTTCAAAGGCAGCCTGAAAGACCCTTTTGCGCAGGACAAGAACAAGCTCTATTTCCGTCATCTCGCCGCAAAACTCGTCTTCTATGCCGACCGTGACAGGGAGACGATGGAGAACAAACAGTACGTGCGCAACGTGCAGGTGAAGAGGCTGCAAATGAGTATCGACGGAGGAAGCACGTGGACGCCGATGTACACGCCCCACACATTCGAATGGAAAAATCTGGCCGAAACAGATTTTACCGAATCATATAAAAAGACGATAGCGGCGGTAAGGCTCATCGAAGGTAACGAAAGTGCCGCAAGCACCGGTCCGAAAGCCGGGTACAAAGTCGTAGCGGCCGAAAAGTTTGCCGGAGAGGACAGCGATTATGTGCTGCAAAGAAACGCCACGGACCGTGTACCTATCGACGGTATGGACATCGACTCGTGCTACGTGTGCAACCCGATAGATGAGGACGGTAGTGTAAAAAAAGGTAACCCCATACAGCTCAAGATGGATATAAGTGCCGAAATGTCGTTCGACCCGAATTTCCCCATGAATGACGGCAGCGGCTCGATTACGGACGACCTTACCTTCACCCGAGAGTGGAAAGGTCTAACGCTCGATGCTATCTATGGGGTGACGATCGGTTCAAACGGCGAAGTACAGACGACGGATACGGCCATCGACGAGTTCAAGCCGGGCAACGAGTACCGTATCTACATTCATTTCCATCGCACAGGTGTGAACCTTGTGGCCAGGGAACTGCCGTGGAACTACGGCGGTATCCATTACATCACGATTCCGGGTGGCGATAAACCGACCGATGATAAAACGAAAGAATAAAAAGGACTCTATATGAACAGGAAATACTACATACTTTCCACTGCACTTCTGTCTTTGCTGGCGGGCGGTTGTTTACTGTCGTGTCAGCAGGATGATTTCGGGGAAGCTCTCCCCGACAGGGAAACGCTGATCACGCAAGGGCGCTATCTCACCGCCCGCAGCGTGGATGCCGTCGCCGCATCGGAAGATCCGGACAAGGCATCGTGGTTCGAAGCCGGTACGCCTTACCGTTTGCTCGCCTTCACGAAGCCGTACGACGCAAGTGAGCCGGAGGATAAGGGAAACACGGTCAATCACCCCCGTTTCAACAAGGTGGCCTGGGAAGGCACTACATCCGATGGTTTGCGATTCATCAACATTGCCGGTGAACCGGACAAGTGGTTCGGCTTCTCAGCCGTCGAGGGTGAGACGGGAGATAAGGACGGTCTCGTATCAATTGATTTTTATGGTTTTACCTATGGTAAAAAAGAGGAAACCCACCAGTCCGATTACATCGCACTCGATGATTTGTCAGGCGAAACGATGCCCGAGAAAAAGCTTGCCTTACTCAAACACACGGAAACCGTCAGCGACGACGGAACGATGCTGAACGACCTGCTTCGTGGTGAACTGCTCAACCAAAACATCTTCACGGCCGGTAAAGATGCTTCCACCACGCAAAGCATCCTGCCTTTCACGCACTGCTTTTCGAAACTGCGCTTTCTGGTCGTGCAGCAGGCGGAAGACAATCCCGACGGAAACGGTAATCCCGTTCCCTGTTTTCCCAATATCCAAATTGAAAAGATCGAGGTAACGGGAACTTACAAGACAGGCGCCGTCTATTTGCAGGACGGCAAGGTGGAACTCACGAACTTAATATCCCGTCCGCTGCAATTCAGGGATACCTATAAAGGTGCTGTGACCTTGCAACAGGTCGATATGGGCGAAATGATCATTTTCCCGTCCGACGGTGCCGCATTAAAGGACAAAGCCGACGGCTACTCCGTCGGGCTGAACATTACGGTGAAGAGCAAGAACAAGAAAGACATCGAACAATTTCTTGCTAACACCAATCCCGAAGGCAAAAGAGAAGTAACGGGCAACGATACGGACGGTTGGTCGGGAACGGTTGAAAAGGATAGCATCATCGACAACTACACGAACATGGTCCTTCACTTCAAGCAAAATACCGCCTACACGCTGGTTCTCTCGTTCCAGAAAAATGCCGTGCGCATCATCACCGTTATCCCGCAGGTCGAGGAATGGTTGCCGGGCGAAGGTACGGACGCTAATCCATGGCAGGATCAGGCATTGGGACAGCCCCAAATGTTCGACAACATCGTGTGGAGCGACCGCAATCTCGGCGCCGACCATTACAACCCGTTGGGGGAGAACTTCGAAAAGACGATCGGATATTTCTACCAATCCGGGCGTAACATCCCATATTACACCTTCAATTACAAAGTGGCGGCAATTCCTGATTTCGGTACCAAGAATACGCAGAATATCGCCGACAAGGTTACCAAATGGCAAAACACCGAGTATAGATTCTATCCGATAGTGGACTCTAAGATTCTCAAAATGACGGGCAGCAATGAGTGGACCATGTACACCAGTTCGGGCAATCCGCAAATGATAATCCCCGAAAAAAAAACTGAGAAAAACTACTATTTCGACTTTCTGAGAGGCACCGACAACGGCAATTCGGGATTGACAGAGGAGCAGGACATGCATTGGGAAGAGGGACAGCAGAACCAGCCCATCACCGGGGCATGGGTCATTCCGTCGAGCAAAGATTTCATGACCATCTTCCCCTCCACCCCTCATGCCGGCAACATTACCCTAAGGGATGGCGGTAATAATTCAACGCCGATGGACTGGGGCAAAGGAGGTGAAGACCGACGCGTAAATGGGACCAATACGCTCCGCGTGACGGTTCCCTACTATACCGTGGGCATGGCCGAACCGACCCATCGCACCGACAACTATCAAAAGGCATGGAAAACATTGAAAAAGAACGAGTACGATTACGAAGGCACCACCCATACGGACAAATACGAAATGGGAGGGCCGGCTTCCGGCTATAACCTGAAGTACGAACCGGATGGAGACCCGGAGGACGGTTATGCTTCAGTCTATGTCATCAGCGGCAAAGCGGAGGAGAGCGAATCGCTGTCGGGCAACATAAAGGAGCAATTCAAAATCCAAACATGGGGGACGATTTACGCCATCAAGCGCGTTTACACGCCTCAGGCATATCGTATGCGGTGGCGTGCGTTAATCGCCAAGGAGGGAAAACAAAATCCCTGCCTCTATATCGAGATATGCCGTTATCGCTGCAATGCGGACGACCACCTGAACGAAACGAATTATAGCTCCTACGATTGGGAGCATCCCGCCGCCCGCATATATTTCCCCGTCTGCGGTCTGGGCGACTGGACCGGTGAATACATCAATTTCGGCACGGAATGTCAGTATGCGACTTCCGACCCGATCGTCGATGGCAAGACGAGCGCCTTGCAGATCAAGATTACGGGCGACAACGCCGCGAATGCCTATATCGCGATTGTCAAGAATGTAGTCAACAGAAACTTCGCAAAACAAATCCGGCCAATTGGGTGGGGTATAACTAACAATAAATGAGAATTCTATATATGAAAAACAAAACTACAAACATATCTGCACGGATTGTATTGCTTTGTCTGCCGCTACTTTGGTCGTGCGGCAAACAGGATATTCCCGACAAGGGAGGACAGTCCGTACCGGAGGGGATGGTGGAAGTGCGCCCGGCGTTGCCGGGGATGTTCAGCTCCATTCCGCGGGATGTATCTGAGGTCCGTTCGGCTACGACAAGGGCCTATGACAACAATACCATTACCAACGGGAAACTGGACAAAACAATCCGTCTGCCCGAAGGTTTGACCGTATGGCTTATTGCCAAGAACAGCAGTGATAGCACTCTGGTGAAGAACTCGTATGTGGTATATAATTCCGGTGAAACCGACGCGCGTTCGTATCTCGTGCCATGCAAGGTGGATGATGCCGGCTCCATGACAAGCATGGAAGGGACACCGCTTTACCTGAAAGAGGGAACGACCTATCTGTTCTATGCTGTCTCACCCGCAAGGAAACTCGATGAAAGTTTATTTACAAAAGGGGAAGTGGGGTTCCAGGTCAAGAACGGGATGTATTTTTATGCCAACGACTGCCGGTATGACAAGACCACACCGAAAGCGATTACAATTGAAAACAAAAACACGGAGGCCGTGCAGGAAATCCCGCTCAGTCCGATGATCAACCAAACGGCGGAACTCAAATTCCGGATCAGCAAGGGCAATGGCGTGCACGATCTCGACATCCAGCCCTCGGGTATCCAGATTTCAGGATTGCAAAACGACAGCCCCGCCGCCAATGCCGACGGCACTCCGAATCCATACGGTAATTCCAACGGTTTGTATTGGCACATGTCGCAAAACCAAAACGACGAACCCATCACATTGCAGCACAGTGATAAGGCCGGCATTTACAACCGTTACGACTATATGATAGACACGGACGGAAATGTTAATATCGAGGTGCCGGTACTGCCGATGTGGAGCCTGTCCAAGCCGGTTATCGTGGTGTTCCGCCTCAAGGTAAACGGTGTGCCTACTTCTTACGAGATGATGCTCAACGAGAAAGACTTCAAGGCAGGATACTCCTACGGTTACCGGGGCGAGGTCTCCATTCGGAACGGCGTCGAGGTCATTACCTGGCAGTACGTCTCATGGGAATACGAGGTGGATTTCCCTTTCAACTCAACTGACAATAATACGGAAAAATGAACCATACACGTTACAAAATAGGACTTGCCTGCACGGCGGCGGCTATCCTTCTCGCTGCCTGCACGTCCGATGAAGAAACAGGGATAAAGAGCGAAGGAAGTGTTGTCTATCCCGAATTGCAGTTCGGTGTCGGCAACATGGTGATGAGCACGGAGACACGTGCGGCGGGACCGATGAGTCCCGATGTGGAAAAATACGTCAAGACGATTGCCGTCTTCGAATTCGACAACGAAGGACTGCATGAAAAACGGGCCACGACCTACCATTTCATTGATTTCATCCGGGGAACCGTCGATGGCACCAAGGGTGTCGGAGATGTAGTGCCGACCGAATTCGGTATCGTGGAAACTACCCTCAGGGGTCTTGCATTCGAGCAGCGTGACAGCGGTACGATCTGCCTGGTCGCCAATGTTACAGAAGCACAGGTCGACACTCTCTATGACAAATATCGGGAACCCGGGCAGTCTTACGGACGCATCACCTTCGACAAGTTCAAGACATGGTCTTTACCGTTCGAGTACGAGCGGATGGAGACGGGAGTTTACGATGAGTCGGTGTCCGGACACATCAAGACCATGTACATGTTCGGTTATTATCAAGGTCCCGTCGATCCGGCTGCCCCCGGAACCATAGCCGTTGACCTCGGCCGACTGGCGTCCCGTCTGGATATAACCATTGTCAACGAAACCGGAGAGACGATAGACAAGCGTTTCGGGTATCATTTCGACAACGTGTGCCACAGTGCCTACTTCTTTCCCATCAAGCAGGGACTGCCGCCGACGATAGGTGCGGGCCTTTCCCGTACGGTGATTTGCTCCGGAGCAGGTGATCCGGTAGATGGGGATACAATCAAGGCGGTGCCCGAAACGTTTCCCGCAGGCAGCACCCACACACGTTATTTCTACGTTGCGGCACACTCCGCCAAAAATGAAGACGAAGCCACCAAGCTGCACCTCTTCTATAACAGCCGTATCGTGGACAACAACCAAATAGAGGATGAAAATGTCAAAAGTGTCAAAATACCGCTTTGCAACGTCCATCCGTTCGAGGCCGCGAGTGTTCCCAACGGTTACTCCCTGAGCCGAAACACGCGTTATCACTTCACGATCCGCATCAGGAAAAAGGATGCGGCCTCTTCAGGCAAGGCTACGACCCGTTCCGGGACATCCGGGAACCGTTCCGGTGAGGTTACGGTCTATCTGCCATAGAGATGTAATCATTCCGACGTTCGTGCAAATATTGTTAATAATGCCATTTTAATTTTCATTATTGCAATACTGTCTCTTATACACATCTCCGAGCCCA
>ENA-UAIJ01000053-UAIJ01000053.1-human-gut-metagenome-genome-assembly--contig:-NODE-53-length-36048-cov-6.072903_pt1 | contig 36048 bp, 33 predicted proteins | sample MGYA00244417_ERZ654385 | MGnify/ENA primary metagenome ERZ654385 (study PRJEB26926, sample SAMN06165087) | human gut metagenome | biome: ENVO:00009003; feature: ENVO:2100002; material: ENVO:00002003...
ATGAACACCGCCTTGCAGAACGCAGGCTCAAAGTGGCGTTACGAACTTAACGGAGCATTACCTACCTTGAGGAAGCAGTAAACCGTCGGGCGGAAAAAGTTCCGCCCGCAACGGAAAGAACCGAAGTATAACCCCAATAAAGAAAGGAGGACGTGATGGAACACACGGAGAATCCACCATATAGGTTTTGACATCAAGGCATTGTCAATAATAATATAGACTCCAGTGTAAATATGGAAGCTGTAAGCCGGACATTGTCAAGATTGGTGCTCATTAAAGACAACAAATCAAGTAATTAAATTAAAAACATGGGACTTTTTCACAGAGGCAAGAAAAATAATGACGATGAGCCGGACAGTGTTCAAACCAATTCATTCTCTGATATTATGAATGGTTTGCAGTACGCCGTAAACTGTGCACAAGATACATTACAGAATCATCAGATACAAAATCTGACCAGACTTTTTGAAGGAACAAATGCAAATAACGCAAATACGTTCCAATCGAAAAAAAATCATGGTTGGAGACAAGACTATTGATATTCCACTTATAGCCTTGATATCCCATCATTATCTTGCGATGGATAATGTGCAGATAAAGTTCAAGGCGAAGGTCGGAAGCGTGGAATCACAGATTCCAGAAAACAACTTATTGTTATCCAGCCCACAAAGAGCCAATCTCCAGATGCAGATGAGCAACATAAAACCGGATGCGGATGATGTCATGGAGGTTTGCGTCAATTTTAAGGTTCAGGAGACTCCGGAGAGCATTTCCCGAATCATTGACGATTTTGTAAAAAACATCTAACAATTTTAAAATTCAAATGTTATGGCAGAAGAAATAAAGAACCAAGGGCAACAAGAAAATGCGGAAAACTTGAATGAAAATGTAAGCGGACAGGCGAAAGAAATTATCTCCGCTGCATTGGAAGAGACTCAAAACAGAGAAACTTCTCCAGTTCTTAAAGCAGATTCAAACGTGACTGACAAATTCAAGGGGCTTCCCATGCGGGAACTTATTGCAGCTCCACTTATTGCAGCAGCCGAAGCACAACAGGAATTGGCAGCGACAGCATGGAATTTCTACAAGCAAATTGCTTTTGATGACGACGGTAAAACAGCTCGTGTATTGGAATTCGATATTAAAAGACCGATACAGCAGGATGGAAAAATGACAACAATGCCACAAAGTGTCAAAGCTCCGTTTATAGGATTGGTGCCTATTCCTTCTCTGCTTATAGACCGCGTGGATGTAGATTTCCAGATGGAGGTTACTGATACCTCAAATGTAAAAAACACTACTAATGCCGAAGTAGAGACAAAAGCTTCTGCAAAACATTGGTTTATAAATGCGGAAATCAGCGGCAAAGTCACGACCGCCCGCGAGAACACCCGCATGACCAACCAAACGGCAAAATACCAGATACATGTTTCGGCCAGCCAGCAACCACAGACCGAAGGTCTGTCAAAACTGATGGATATAATGGCTTCCTGTATCGAGCCTTTGAGTACCGAAAATAAAAGTTAGAATATTAACATGGAAACGGAATACTGGGTGTTCCGTTTCCTATTTACATTTGGATATATGAATACATTTATATTTAATGGCCTGCATTCTATATACATAAATGATGATATGATAAGATACCCTAATTTAATTTCCTTAAACCAAAATGGGGGTGTATTTTTACCTTTTATGGATAATCATTTTAAGATTTATGGCTGTCATTTACCAAACACTTCGGTTGTAAAATACCGCCAAGGAGAAATCTCATATTATAGTAAAAAAACAATTCGATAGGGATTAGTTTTGAGTTCTCCGGATGCGCAATGGCTCAATTTTCATATCTAGATCAAACATATATCGCCCATATCAGTTTACATCAAAGAGGAAATGCTTATGATGCAAGATCATATTGGAATGCCTTTTTAGAAAAAATAGTCAACAATGGTTTAGGAAGTAGATATACTAATTTTAAACTTTTTAAGCCATTTGACCAAACAGCAGAAACAATAATTAGAAATCATGGATTAAATTATGATTGTTGCGGAATAATTGACCAACAAGGAATTTGTTATTCTGCCATTGTATCCAAGATTAATTGCTCGGCAATTCAAATGTGGCAAAGAAGTGATGCAATAATAGTGAATGGAAGGCTTTTGAGTACAAATGTACATCAACTAACTCTATAATTTGCCTGACTAATCGCACTTGGAGGTGGGTAATCAATGGTTCGGTTCCATCACCGGATGCAGTTCCTCTGCCACAGTAAAGGGGATGGGCGATGTCGGCGGCGTGGCAGGTGATACGAATGCTGGTGCCACCCTGACCGCTTGCTATGCCACGGGCAACGTGACCTTAGAAATAAACTCCCTAAAGATTCTCTCTGGCGGAGGTCTGGTGGGATTCTGCGGAGGAAGCAGCGTCCTCCTTGCCTGCTATGCCACGGGCAACGTAACCAGTACGGGTAGTAACACTGGCAAAGTACGTATCGGCGGCTTTTTGGGAGATAACTACACCACCGTGACCGCCTGCTATTGGAAGAACAATCAGAAACAAGGCATCGGCTACAATAAGGAAGGCACCGCCCCCGAAGCCACGAAGGTGGACGACTCTGTCGTTACCTGGCAGAAAGCCGTCGATGTCATGAACACCGCCTTGCAGAACGCAGGCTCAAAGTGGCGTTACGAACTTAACGGAGAATCGCCTACCTTGAGGAAGCAGTAAGCTGGACATTGTCAAGACTGGTGCTCATTAAAGACAACAAATCAAGTAATTAAACCTGTTGGCGGAATTAAAATGGTAATCAGAATATATAATCTTCCTCAGGCATGTCAAGATCATGGTTGAAAAACATCACAAAATATATCGGGAAATATGTGATACCATCTTTTTCAAAAACCTTTGATCCATTGGACAACACACACGCCTGCCGGATCGCATAATCTCTGTTGGCCACAAATCTGTCAAGAGCACTATGCGTCGTGTAGTCTTTTCCCGATTTTACCTCAAGTGGTATTGATGACATATTCCTCACATCATCAATCAGATAGTCCACCTCACCGTTTTTCTTGTTATCATAATAATACAGGTCAAATCCGTGCGCCTTCAGTTCCTGGGCGACAACCGTCTCGTAAACCGAACCAAGATTGACAGAACGGATGTCTTCAAGAACCGGCCTGATGTCGTTGCCATATAATATTCCCGTAAACAAGCCACAGTCATTAAGATACAATTTGAGAAGATTCTTCCCGGCATTCTGTCTGAGCGGATAAGCAGGCTGGCTTATGGCATCCACCTCCAACGCGACCCCGGAAGACACAAGGTAGTCGAACTCGTCCTGATAGTCACTGGTTCGTTTACCTTTTTTTCCTTCGATGTCCTTGACCTTGACACGCTTCTTCTTGTTTTCAAGATTTGACGGAATCATTTCATATATTCGTAGAATCTTAAGCTTACGTGAAGACTCCTTTTCGTATTTTGAAGCGTCAAGACCATAGAGTTCCAGAATTTCCCTGTGCACATCGCGCACTTTGACGATGTTATGCTCCTTCACATAAGTATTCACAGCATCAGGAAGACCGCCCACAAGAAGATACTTCCTGAACAAGTCCAACATTTTCCTGTGTATGGATTCGTTGGGCGAGACCCTCTCTTCAAAGCACCGACGCAAGTCTTCTATAACGAGTCGCCCTACACCGTTGGCCCAAAGAAATTCCTCGAAATCAAGTGGATACATATGCAAAGGAGTTATGCTTCCTATCGGGATGGATTGTGTCTTCTTCAATGTGACCCCGAGCAGAGATCCGCTTGCTATGTAGGTAAAGCGCCCATCTTCCATAAGAAACTTAACCAAGGTAAGCAGGTGGTCATAGGCCTGGATCTCATCGATGAACACGAGCGTTGATTTCTTGTCGGACATCCTATCCCCTGCAACAGCACTCAACGCAAGATAGAAATTCTCTGTTGTCTTGGCTTCCGCAAACAGCCTGTCACCCTGCTTGTCTTTCTCCATATTAATCTCAATGAAGTTCGGGAACATCCGGCTTCCAATCTCACGGATAATGAACGACTTCCCGATTTGTCTCGCACCATCGACAACAAGCATTTTATCGCCGCCGGACTTTAGATAGTTTTCTATTTGTTTTGAAATCTTACGATCAAGCATATCTCACACATTTATTCCGAAATTTTACATAGGCAAATATACATTTATTCCGAAAAATATGGAAGCCAATAACGCATTTATTCCATAAAAAGAAAAAATTTTTGTAGCACGGAGAATTCGCGCCGAGAAGTAGAAAAGTGTTCCGTGCACAGATCAGGCTCTTCCGCTCACGAAGGTCCCCATAAAGGCCTTGTTGTGAGCAAAAAGGCTGATCTGGCTCACGAGGTGTTCACAAAGGAGCAAGGTGGTGCGCATGAAGGGGGCGAATCACGCGCGAAGATCACGCGTGTGTCGCAGACGGTTCAATGTATTGGGTCAAGACTGATTAAGTGCCTTGAGAATCTCGGCGGCGAGGGATGGGGAAACGAGTTTGGAGAGGTCTTCGAGGGGGGCTGCGGCGATGCGGGAGACAGAGCCGTAGTGCATCAGAAGACGTTTCTCGGTCTGCTCGCCGACACCTTTGATCTCCCTCAAAGCACTCTGGATCTGGGCTTTGCTCCTGAGGCTGCGGTGGAATGTGATGCCGAAGCGGTGAGCCTCATCACGAATGTGCATCAAGACTTTAAGAGCCTGCGAGTTACGGTCCAGAAACAGAGGATAAGGATCGTTCACCCTGATCACAAGTTCCATACGCTTGGCAAGGCCGATGACCATCAGCCTGTCCATCAGTCCGAGTTCGGCCAGAGCCTGTCGGGCAAACTCCAGCTGGCCTTCTCCGCCATCGATCACCACCAGCTGCGGCAGGTCGTCCGGAGCCTCCACGAGCATCCGGGAGTAACGGCGGTTGACGACCTCCTTCATCGAAGCGAAGTCATTGGCCCCGATGACCGTCTTGATCTTGAACTTACGGTAATCCTTCCTGGACGGCACTCCGTCACGGAAAACCACACAGGAAGCCACCGGATTGGTCCCCTGGATGTTGGAGTTGTCGAAGCACTCGATGTGGGTCGGAAGCTCCTTCATTCCCAAGGCCTTGCGCAAGTCCTCAAGAACCATCCTGCGATATTCGTCAGGATCGGTGTGCTCCCTCTGCTTGATGGAGTTGAAGAGATATTCCTTGGCATTCTTGACGCTCAGTTCGAGAAGGGAAAGTTTGTCGCCACGAGCCGGGATGCGGAACTCGATGCCGTCAATCTCCACGTCCGGCTTGAACGGCACGATGACCTCTTTCGCCAATGCACCGAACTTGGATTCGATCTCGGCGATGAACGTGCTGAGTACAGATGCCTGCTCCTCCTCGATGTTCATCTTGAAGCCCAGGTTCAACGACTGGATGACAGATCCGCCACGGACCCGCAGGAAGTTCCCGAAAGCCTCCTGACCATCGAATACCAGCGAGAACACATCGCAGGTTGTGTCCGCGGCAGAGGAGATTATCGAATGTGAATAATGTTTCTTCAGAGACTCGATACGGTTCTTGCAGACCTGTGCCTCCTCGAAACGAAGCTCCGAGGCCGCACGCTTCATCCCGGCCTCATATTCACGGATTATCTCGTTCACGCCGCCTTTCAGCAGACGGGTGATCTCGGTGATGTAGGATGAATATTCCTCCTTGCTGACCGCGCCCACACAGCAGCCTTTGCAGCGGCCGATGTGGAAGTCAAGGCACGGGCGGAATTTGCCCCGGAGGATCGCGTCGCCGGTGATTTTCAGGTTGCAGGAACGCAGCGGGTAGTTCTTCCGGAAGAACTCCAGAAGGTAGTTGGCGTGCGAGACCGAGCTGTACGGTCCGAAATAGGTGCCGTTCCTCCTGTCTACGCGGCGGGTGAGAAAGACCTTCGGGAAGTCGTCGTTCGTGATGACGATCCACGGATAGGTCTTGGAGTCCTTCAGCAGGATGTTGTAGCGAGGCTTGTACTGCTTGATGAGATTGTTCTCCAGCAGCAGCGCGTCGGCCTCGGAGTCCACCACGGAGAACTGCGCGTCGGCGATCTTCGAGACCAGGATCCGAGTCTTCACGTTCAGCCTCTCCGGAGGCACGAAGTACTGCGCCACCCTCTTGTGCAGATCCTTGGCCTTGCCCACATAAATCACCTTCCCCGAGGCATCGTAGTAACGATAGACCCCCGGGGAATGTGGAAACAGGGCGATTTTCTCCCTGACTGTAAGATTTTTCCCGCTCAAAGCGTTTGAATATTACTTCTTGGCGGCCACGTACTTGGCTACCTCCTCCTCGATGCCCTCACCGCGGAGATCCCTCTTGACGATGGTTCCGTCAGGTCCGAAAAGGATGATGTGAGGAATGCCCTGGATGCCGTAGAGATCGGTAGGAACAGCCTGCGCGTTGATGATCTCGTTCCAGTTCACGCCATAAGCCTTGGCGGTGTCCACGGATGCCTGAGGCTGATCCCAAACAGCGACGCTGAGCACATCGAAATCGTCACCGACGTACTTGTCATAGACCTTCTTGATGTTAGGGATCTCCCTCTTGCAAGGGCCGCACCAAGATGCCCAGAAGTCAACGAGGACGTACTTGCCCTTACCTACATAGTCGGAAAGCTTAACGCCGTCGATGTCGAAGTCGGTGAACATCGCCCCCTCGGCGGTTGCCTTTTTTGCATCGATAGCTTTCTTCATCGTTGACACCACAGAACTCTCGGAAAGGGATGGATCGAGCAGGTTAAGCATCGAGTCCACCTGAGCCGGAGTAAGGTCGTACTGAAGGGTACTGAGCACCATAGCTCCAATGATGTTGTCCTTATTGGCATCGAAAGCCTTGTCATTGCATTCCTTTACGGCAGCCTCATAGTCATTATAAACCTGTTCCTTGACGGAATCCTCGGCCTCGTCGCCAAGTTCCTCAAGTCTGGCTCTGGCATCCTTCTCGAACTGAGCCTTCGCGTCAGCGTAGGCTTTGTACTTCTCCTGAATGGAGACAGACGGAGCCTTGGAGGAAATCTCAACAGTGCCGTCCTCTTTGACGGAGAAAGTCAGAGGAGTACCATCAGGAATGAACGCCACTCTGGAACCAACGCCCGTCAATCTGGCCATTGCCGTCTTAGAAGCCGGAAGTTCAGCGGTAAACTTTCCGTCAGTCACAGGGACGGTCGTTTCAACCAGCAGGTCCGGAATCACAAAAGTAACCGAATCGGGAGCACCAGCCTCGAAAGTGCCTTCGATGGAGGTCTTGTCAGAAACCTTAGGGCCGCACGCGACAGCGGCAAAAGCAGCCACGGCTGCCAGAATGAATGATTTACGTCTCATATTCATGAATATTAATGTTCAACCTTTCCCGCCTCGAAGCGACACCACACAAGCGAGCCGCTTTTCCGCAACAAATGTAAAGTTATGAATATTTTCGAGAATATGAGTACCTTTGTTATACAGAATCAAATAATTATTGAATATGACGCTGAAAGCCAGCATAAAATCAATGAGACTGAGGACACTTCCGCTGTCCTTGTCCGGAGTGATCCTCGGAGTGACGCTCGCAGCGGACAAGACAGATGTCAGCCCGTGGACAGCCGCGCTGATCTTCCTGACAACGGTATGTCTGCAGATCCTCTCAAATCTGTCCAATGAGCTCGGCGACACCCTGAACGGCACCGACTCTGCTGACCGTCAAGGCCCCCAGTACGCCCTCGGCAGCGGAGATATGACCATCGGAGACATCAAAAAACTCATCCTGATGTTCATCGGGCTTTGCGTCATCTCCGGCCTGGCGATGATCCAGGTCTCCTTCGGAAGCCTATTCAAGACAGAGTCTATCTGTCTGGAAGCGCTTGGAGCGGCGGCTATCGTGGGTGCGATGAAGTACACTTTGGGCAAGAATCCTTATGGGTACAAAGGGCTGGGCGACGTGTTCGTGTTCATATTCTTCGGCCTTGTGTCGGTGCTTGGCGGCTACTATGTGGCCGCGCGGGAATTGCCGCCAATTCTGATGTTGCTGCCGGCGGCGGCCATCGGGCTTTTCAGCGTCGGGGTGCTGAATGTCAACAACACAAGGGACATGAAGACGGATGCGGTCAACCGTGTGACGGTGGCCATCAGGCTCGGTCTGAGGGGTGCGAGGATCTACCAGACCGTCCTGATCGCGATGGGCTGGGTACTAATGGTCACATTCTGCCTGCTCTACAAACCAGATCCGGGACACTTTCTGTTCCTCGCCGTGGCACCGCTACACATGGTTCACCTTCGCGGAGTGTGGACCCGCACCGAGAAGGCGCTCGACCCGATGCTGCCGCTGCTAGTGATGTCAACTTTCATCCTCTCCATCCTCGCCGGAGCGGGATTTCTAATTTTCTAGGAATATGCCGACAAAGTCAAAGGTTAAGAATATGTTCGACAGCATCGCTGGCGACTATGACTCTCTGAATCACATCCTTTCGCTGGACGTGGACAAAATCTGGAGGAGGCGTGCGCTGAAGCGGATCGTGGATGCTCCGGCTCCGGTCCGCGTCCTGGACCTGGCCTGCGGAACGGGCGATTTCTCCATCGCCATCGCCAAAGCGCTGAGCGGGCCGTTGAGCTTGTCGAAACGACTTGATTCCGAGGAAGCGGCGTTTCGACAGGCTCAACGGCCAACTCACGCGGTCACGGAGCCTGTCAAAGTGACCGGCGCTTCAGTGGTTGGTGAGCCCAGTCGAACCACAAGCTCGGCGACTGGAAGTCACGTCACCGGCGTGGATCTGTCGGAGGGTATGCTGGCCGTGATGCGTGAGAAGGTCGGCAAAGCCGGTCTGGCCGACATGATCAGCATAGAAGAAGGCGACGGCGAGGCGCTACGCTTCCCGGACAACACCTTCGACCGGGTCACCATAGCCTTCGGCATCAGAAACTTCGAGAATAGAGAGAAAGGACTAAGGGAGATGCTCCGCGTCCTGAAACCCGGAGGTCGTCTCGTGATTCTGGAACTGTCCCGCCCAGAGAACAAGATAATCCGCTGGTTCTACGACCTCTATTTCCTGCACATCCTCCCGAAGATCGGCGGCAAAGTCTCCGGTGACAAAGCCGCCTACGCCTACCTCCCCGCCTCCGTCGCCGCCTTCCCCGGCAAAAAGGAATTCTCCGCCACAATGCGCAAGGCCGGCTTCCGCGCCGTAACCCACAAAGCCTTCACCCTCGGCATCTGCCGCATGTACACCGGCGAGAAATAACCCGATCCCACGCCCGCGGAGTCGCACTCGCCACCTTGAGGGCGGAACTTGCGGCGATTCACGCCCGCGGAGTCACACTCGCCACTCCGAAGGCGAGATTCTACCGGTTTCACACCCGCGGAGTCACAAGGGGCTTTTAGATTTTGCGCTTTCCGCAAAACGGATTAAATTTGTGTTCAACGAAACGGACGGACGGTTTGCCGGGCTTCTTTGGCCGGGCCTCTGACGAACAGACGATAAACAGTGATATTCAAGAATATGAAAAAGTTCCTTTTGATTGCGGTTCTGGCGGTGCTGCCGTTTTTGGCGGAGGCGCAGAACGGACCTGCCATTGCCAGGATCGTGTGCGGGCCTTACCTTCAGAGTGTTACCACGGACAGCTTCACGGTGATGTGGATGACGGACGTGGACGCTGTGGGGTGGGTGGAGATTGCTCCGGACAACGAGGAGAATTTCTACTACAAGGACAGGCCGAAGTACTACGACATGCGCGGCCACGGGCTGAAGCCTATCGGCAAGATCCACAAGGTGACGATTGGCGGGCTTAAGCCCGGCACCAGCTACCGCTACAGGGTGATGATGACGGCGGTGCAGGACTACTACAACAACTACAATCCGGTCTACGGGAAAGGCTCCGGAGCGCCGGCCTACAAGGTTGACCTGCCTAAGGCCACCACTCTCAAAGAGGATTACTGCGAGGTCAGGTTCGCCGTTGTCAACGACGTGCACGCCCAGGACTCGCTACTGCGCAGACTGTTCGCGGACAAGGAGAAGAACAAGGAGTTCGACTTCGTTCTGTTCAACGGAGACATGACCTCCGACCTGGCCTACAGCGAGAAGATCGTCCGGCACTACCTCAAACCCGCCAGCGACCTGTTCGCCGACCAAATCCCTCTCTTCATGGTTCGCGGCAACCACGAGTTCAGAGGCAGGGACGCGCTGCGGATCTCTGAATATTTCGACTTCCCGGAGCACGGCCCCTACTACACCTTCAAATATGGCGAGTTCCTGTTTCTGGTGCTGGACGGAGGCGAGGACAAGGTGGACAGCGACATCGAGAACCAAGGACGGCTCTGCTCGGAGCCTTATCTGAACGAGGAAGCCAAATGGCTCAAGGGCGTGGTGGAGAGTGATGAGTGGAAGAACGCCGAAAGAAGGATCGTCTTCAACCATATTCCCCCTCAGATCAAGGACGCATGGCACGGCAATCTGAATATGTCGGAGAAGTTCCTGCCTATCCTCAATGGTGCCAGAGTCGATCTGATGCTGAGCGGCCACGTGCACAAGTACTCTTTCCGCGAAGTTGGATCAACCGACGCATCCTTCCCTGTGATCACCAACGGCCAGTGGCAGAGGATGGAGATCACCGTGAACGCAAAAAAAATCGCCGTCAGGATCTACGACACTGACGGCAATCTTACCCACACAGCGGATCTTTAGAGGTCTTGTTCCACAAGGACTTCAGACGGTCAGGGAAGTGAGGGAATTCTTCAGATTAGCACACAGCGGATCTTTAGAGGTCTTGTTCTGAAAGGCTCGCAAGGAAGTGCGGAAGGCTCTGAGCCTAACCGAGGATTCCTTTGAGTAAGTCCGGGATCACCAGTTCCTCACAGCGGATGGAGGCGAGCCGGATGCGGCCCTCGTCTGTAAGCGAGAAGATCATCCCCCGCTTGTCAGCCGGGTTAAGTTTCCGGCTGATGAGGGATGTTTTTTCCGCCGAGGCAAGAACCTTGGACATATTCGAATGTGTAAGCCCCAACTCATCTGATAGTTCCGATGCCGAAGCGCTTCCCTGCCCCGCAAGGAAGCAGAGAAGCATCGCCTCGTTCAGGTTCAGCCCGAATTTCCTCTGAAACTCAGCGTCCAGCCCGGAGATCGCCCTATGGATCTCGCGAAGGCGGCAGATTGTGTTCTTCTTATTCTCCACGACCTACCAACTACAGCTCAACTTTAAGTACATCCTTGATGATTCCCTTGAGTTCCGTCTTAGACAAAGCCCCGAGAGACCTCTGCGGCTTACCCTTCATCGGAATGAACAGAAGCGTCGGAATCGACCTTATGCCGAAAAACGTAGCCAGTCCCCTCTCATTGTCCACATTGACCTTGTAGATGGTGAGTTTCCCTGAATATTCCTTGGCCAGTTCGTCCAGCACAGGCGACAGCTGCCTGCACGGCCCGCACCAGTCCGCATAGAAATCGACAATGGCCGGCTGCGATCCGAGGTATTTCCACTCATCGGGGTTCTTTTCGAAGTCGTAGACCTTCTTAAGGAAATCAGCCTTGGTGATGTGCACCACCCTTGTCGTCGGCTTTTCCGTCACCGCCGTCTCCTCATCTGGTCTTACCGCACCCGTCATCTCAACACTCTGCTCTTCCGCCGGTCTTCCTGCACCCGACAGCTCTGCTTTCTGCTCAGCCGCCAACCTTTCGGCATTCGGCATCTCAGCATTCTGCTCTCCTGCCAACCTTTCGGCATTCGGCACCTCAGCATTCTGCTCTCCCGCCAACCTTTCGGCATTCGGCACCTCAGTCGTCAATTCATTTCCTTTCAGCATTTTAACTCCAGAATTTTCCAGATCCATCTTCTCAACTCCCAGCTCAGCAACCCGAGTCAGAGCCACTTCGACAGACTCGGCTACCAAAGCGCTTCCTATTCCCCACCTTTCTGTAGCCTTGGTCTCAAAAGAAGAAAATAGAAGAAGCCCACCGACAGCCACCCCGCTGATGCAAAAGAGCGCCTTTAACGTAATTGCATTCATAATAATCAGTGTTTTAAATAATTAACAAGCATTTATACAATAGTTTCCAACGAAAACTTTCCCAAAGTACGGAATTAATTTCCAATAAAACAAATTTCCAAAGGAAAATATTATTAAAAGACTCATTTTTAATAAGAATAGGCATAAAAAAACGGATTATTACAAGTTTTTACACCTATAATAATCCGTTCAGTATGCAAGTTTTTATAAGCTTACCAACCAAGCCGAGCAAGACCGACAGCACTATACCATGAAGTAGAACGATAAGCGGCATTAGCAGCTTGAGCAGCAGCAGAAGTGGCAGTGGAAGGTATATAATGGCTAACCCCATTTGCCCGCTTCATGGAGAACATACCAACAGACATCGAATAAATCATCGGTGTTTTTTTCCAACAGACAGAAGCTGCATCATATGCTTGCTTCCATTCATCCAAGGCAACTTCATCCACAACGAGTTTTTCCATCATTTCTACGAAATCATAATAGCCTACATAATAAGACGATCCTACTTTACGCTGATCATAATCAAAGACCGATGACCGAAGAACTTCTCTATCTGCTGTCACTCCCGACAAAGCATTTGCTGTAGCAGCAGCTAAGTTCTCAAGCTCAGAAGATTTCAGCACATCTATAGCAGTGCCCATTGTCCAATTGCTATTACTTCCTATTTTTCCAGTATAAATTTCATCATAAGCAGCAAAAGTCCCAATAGCCATTTCTACCGCTGCACCTTTCTGAAATATAAATGGAAACATTCTATCATAGGCAGCACCAGGACCAGGATTCTCAGCAGGGAAACCAATATAGTAATCGCAACAATCACGCAACTCATACGCGACTTCCACCGACTGCATAAAGCAAGCATCAAACATAATAAAATCAAAATGAGGAGCGTTCTGTAATACTAACTTCAAGTCCTCAATATTCATATAATGCCCTCCTCCAGTCTTATCATTTCCTATCCAGCGAGTAGAAGGCAATGGAGTAGGTATCCATCCTTCCCCATGCGACCAATAAATCAAACCATAACTTTCCGCTTTATATAAAGAATTCCCAAACACATCATTGAATACCTCTTGCGTCTCAGCGACTCCGCACGAATTTCTATCTTCGTATTCTTTGACTATTGTTTCAACAACAGTACCACCTTTATTTTCAATTTCAATCAAACGAGGAAATCCCGTATCTATATACACCAATAAATGCATATCAGATGTATTATCAATTGAAGCCATCCCAGCTTTCAATTCCTCCAAATCCCCATCCGTAAAGCTAGCCAATGGATTTATACTATTATCCGCTGCCATATATACCAGCACAGTACGTTTCCCATCAACCGGAGGATCAGGTATCGGGTCATCACCACGACACGCCGACATGAACAAGGGGAAAACGAAGAAAAAAAGAAGATATAGTTTTGTTTTCATACTTGAAATCTTATTCCTGCGGTTTTGCAAATGTGAAAGCCTCAGGCTTCACCACCTGCAAAACCATATTCTTACTCTTCTTATACTTACCTTTTACCTTTACAGCCTCTTTTTCCAACTTTTTCCTGTTTTCAGAGAAATAAATCATGCAAGTATAGTCCGGCTTCTTCAGATTATACTCCAGATAATTCTTGAGCTGGTAAGTGTATAAATCACGCTTGGGCAAGAATCCATTCTTATCCAGCTCTACGCTGTCCAATACCTGGATGTCTGTATAATATACGATGGAGTCATTGAAAGAAGCCGCCACACCAAAAGCATATACAGCCTTTTCCTTATCTTTCATTGTAAAAGCTGAGCACAACGCAAAAAACAAAGCTACGGCACAAAGTATACGAACGTATTTCATTGAGTTATGAGTTATAAGTTATGAATTATCAATGGGGGCAAAGATATAAAAAAAACCGCACGCCTACTAAAGACGTACGGTTTTTTAATTCCTTCTATTTGTCGGAAACTGATATTTCTTATTTATCCCAAATAAGATTTGAGCAATTTACTACGATTACTTTGTCTTAATCTTCTGATTGCTTTTTCCTTAATCTGACGCACACGCTCACGGGTCAAGCCGAATTTGTCGCCGATTTCCTCTAATGTCATTTCCTGCTGTCCGATACCGAAAAACATCTGTATGATTTCTTTTTCCCTATCGGTTAACGTAGAAAGAGCTCTATCAATTTCCCTCGCAAGAGACTCGTTCACCAAAGAGCGATCCGCCATAGGAGAGTCGTCGTTTACCAACACATCCAGCAAGCTGTTGTCTTCTCCTTCTACAAAAGGTGCGTCCACCGAAATGTGGCGTCCGGATACCTTCAGCGTATCGGAGATTTTATCAACAGGGATTTCCAGTTCATCTGCCAACTCTTCGGGAGACGGGCGACGTTCATTTTCCTGTTCGAACTTGGAGAATGCTTTACTGATTTTATTCAGCGAGCCTACCTGATTCAACGGAAGACGCACGATACGCGACTGCTCTGCCAAAGCCTGCAAAATGGACTGACGTATCCACCATACTGCATAACTGATGAATTTGAAACCACGTGTTTCATCGAACTTTTCGGCGGCCTTGATCAGTCCTAAATTACCCTCGTTAATCAAGTCGGGCAAACTCAAACCTTGGTTCTGGTACTGCTTGGCCACAGATACAACGAAACGCAGATTGGCACGTGTCAACTTCTCCAGTGCGATACGGTCACCCTTGCGGATGCGTTGAGCGAGCTCTACCTCCTCCTCGACAGTTATGAGGTCTTCGCGACCGATTTCCTGCAAATACTTGTCAAGAGAAGCGCTCTCTCTGTTAGTGATACTTTTTGTAATCTTAAGTTGTCTCATTCTTCTAAAACAGATTTGGGTTGCAAAGTTACGACAAATTATTTTGTTACAAGCAAACTTGCCCTAACTTTTTTATCTTATTCACTATACAATATAAACAAAAAGAATGCCGACAAGTTAGTTGTCGACACCCTTTTTCTTCTTTGTTAGCTAATATTACAATCTTCTTACCTATTCACATGTACAATCTACAATTTAGCAATGCCAGCCATTAATCCTGAGCGACACTTACTGCATAGCTGCCACGTTTTCCAGAGGGGAACATACCTGTAATAAACAAAACCTGTTCCTGAGTCTTAGCAGCTTCTTTCATCACTTTCTCCAAGTCTTCCACAGTCTTCATCGGTATATTATTCACTTTTAGGATAATGAAACCTTTACGGACGCCACCTTCTGCCATCTTACCATTGCTAACACCTGTTACTTCAAGACCATAACCCAGATTCAATTGTTTTTTCAATTCATCGGGTACAGGGCGGAATGCGGCACCAAGAATATCCATATCGGCATTCTTCACAATCTTCGTAGTACCTTGTTCATTCTTCAGCGTAACTTCTATATTCTTTTCTTTCTTATCACGCATCACTTTCACTTGTACCTTATCTCCCGGACGATGTTTTGCCAAGATTTCCTGCAAGTCGGCAAATTTATGAATAGCCTTACCATCCATGCCAATGATTACATCATCAACTTTAATATCAGAACCTGAAGCTGAACTTCCCTCTACGATTTCACGTACCCAAAGACCATCAATAACACCATATTTTTCTCTGGCTTCTTTCTTTATATCACTCAACTTCTTACCAGCTTTATCAGCAACCTGTGTGTCGCCCGGCTCTTCAGTAAGTGCTGTTACACTCACACCCAAATTCACACGTTGTACCGTACCGAACTGCTTCAAATCAGCAACTACTTTCTTCATAATACTGGTAGGAATGGCAAAACCATAACCTGTATTTGATCCAGTCGGAGAGAAAAGAGCAGCGTTGATACCAATCAATTCACCTTGAGCATTTACCAATGCACCACCACTATTACCTTGATTAATTGCAGCATCAGTCTGAATATACGACTCGATACTCTGCTTACCAGTTTGCTGACCCATGCCTAAAGAGCGTGCTTTAGCACTGACAATACCCGCAGTCACCGTAGAAGTCAGATTAAACGGGTTACCTACTGCAAGCACCCATTCACCAACTTTCAGTGCATCAGAATCACCTACCGGAATAGTTGGAAAATCATCACCTTCTATCTTGATTAGAGCCAAGTCTGTCTCTTCATCCGTACCAATAATACGTCCTTTAAATTGACGATTGTCATTCAACGTCACACTGATTTCATCTGCACCTGCAATTACGTGATTGTTCGTTACGATATATCCATCTTTAGAGATGATAACGCCGGAACCAAAGCCTGTACGTTCAGGGGTCTGTACCTGACGTCTTTGCGTACCGCCCCGACCACCGAAAAATTCACCAAAGAAATCAGAGAACGGATCTCTAACTTCTACTTCCTGAACTTTGGAAGTCTGAGTAGAACGAATATGCACCACAGCGTGAACTGAATTTTCTGCTGCTTGCGTCAAATCTACCGGTTGCGCATCAACGGCATTATAAGAGGCCAAACGTACGTTCGGATTTTGCTGGAACATTTCATTGAATGCACTGGTACTATCAGCAGGCATATTTTTTTGCAGCATCTTATAGGTGGTTAAACCTGCTACTCCCGAGCTGAGAAGTACGATAGCTGCAACCCCGAGAATGTTTTTTGTTGTCTGTTTCATACTAATTTTCTATTCTTTTAATTGTTAATATTCAAGTTTTGTTTAACATTTCGACGTTAAAATAACGACAAAAATCGTTCACTTATTCCGCTTGTCACTCTTTTTTGTTCTCTTTTAACAGTGAACTTTTGGGGCTTAACAGCGGTTAACGACAGAACCTGACAATTTTACATTTATGCACGTTTACTGACGTGAAAATAAGGCAGATAGGCGTTAAAATCAAACAGACCATCTATCCGTTTAAAATAGATGGTCTGTTTTCAGGGAAAAGTACCTCTTTAATTATCGAGATATTCTATATCCATGTGATAATCCCACTTCGGAAAATAAAGGTTACCTCCCTCCCATTCCACTTCACCACGCTGGAAATCCACCGTTTCACTACGGGGATATTTTTTCTCGGGTATCAGTGGCATACCGTAATCGCTGTTCACTATCATACGCCAGGAGTCAATGCCACCCAGGAAGAAATATTCTTCATCCGCATTACGGGCAAAAGTAGGGATGCCAAATGATTGGTCTACAGGAACCCAACCAATGCCTTCAAAATAGATTTCCGCCCAGTCGTGCAGGTTCCATGCTTTAGGATGCATCATAAAACCACTCTGGAAATGGGCAGGAATACCACTGATACGACAAAGCGTAATAAACAGCAAACTAACCTGACCACAATCACCTTTATGGTTATCTAATACGTATTCGGGAATATTTTCTATAGTAGAATATTCTCGGGCAGAAGCCCAAGGGAAGTTATCATTCACCCAACGGAAGATGCGTTTAGCTTTCAACAAAGGATTAGTTTCCCCAGCTGTCAATTTGGCAGCAAGTTCGCGCATACGTGGTGAGAAAATGACATGCTTCTCACGTTCAGCCGTATATTCCTTATATATAGAAGAAGTTGTATCATAGGGCTGAATATCTTTCGGTTTCAAATTATGCCATTCAGCATTAGCTGTATACTCAAAACTTTCAGAGAATACGGTTGGTTGATCTTGCACTGCACGTTTTTCCATGTAGAGAGTGCTATGAAGGCAATCCTGTGGGGATAAAGTATACTTGGATTCGCTGGCAGAGATGAATTTTACATCTTGCTGACGTGACTGGTCGGTACGTGGGTAAGGAAGCCAACAACGAACGAGCTCTCCGGCAGGAACGGCATTACTGTCTACCGTGAGCGTATAGGTGATTCGCATTCGTTTGGGAGCAGTGATAGGATTACCACTCTTTTTCACACTCGCAATGATTTCGGGCAGGTTCTCCATATTTACTTTTTCACTGCCACTGAAGGAGACGCCATCTTTGGCAGCCTTTATCTGATAGCAGACAGAGTCTACACGGAATAAATTAGGCGCGGCATTACGGAAATAACGCTTCTCACCATCCAGAGTCATACACTCCAATGCTTTGGAGGCTTCCCATTGGCACATTTGCTCATCGGCAACATCAGGGATATACTTACGAATATACTCTTTCACTTCATCTTCCGTACGAGAGAAATCAGTGAGGAGGCGTTGGTGCAGATCATCTTCCCAGGTATAGGGCTTGCTTTCCGGTTTTAGAGTACAGGCAGTCACAAGGAAAAGCAAGGCAGCAGCATACAATACTTTTTTCATAATAAGCTAATTTATAGATGATAATTGAGAACGGAAATAGAATTACGATTCAGGATCCTTAAAGTTTCACAACTCCGATGCCAGGCAAATCTGGTAACGTGATCTTGCCCTTTACGACCTCCATTCCCTTGAAACGGTCGTTGGCAATAAGCAGATTGCCATCCAGATCAGCAAAGTCAACCGCAGGAGAAAACTGAGCAGCAGCAGAGCAAGCACAGGATGTTTCCGTCATACAGCCCACCATCACTTTCATACCCAAAGCACGTGCTAATGTCACCATCTTCCAGCCTTCACGCATACCGGTACATTTCATCAACTTGATATTGATGCCATGAAATGCACCTTTCAGACCGGCCACATCACTCAAACGCTGCAAAGATTCATCAGCAAAGATAGGCAACGGACTCTGTTGTGTCACCCAGGCAATATCATCCAACTGGGTTTTAGGCATCGGCTGCTCAATCATGACAATCCCTTTTTCTTTCAGCCATTGTATCATATCAATGGCATAATGCTTATCCGTCCAACCTTGATTGGCATCGACGGCAATAGGCAGGTCGGTCACCGAACGGATTGTTTCAATCATCTCTTTATCATTCTCACGCCCCAGCTTTACTTTGAGAATATTGAATTGCTCGGCACATTCCTTCGTTTTTTCTCGTACCACATCCGGCGTATCGATACCAATGGTAAAAGTGGTCGAAGGAGCTTTTTCCTTATCCAATCCCCATATCTTATACCACGGAGCTCTCAGCAATTTGCCCACAAGATCGTGCAAAGCAATATCTACAGCAGCTTTAGCGGCGGCATCTCCCGGTGAAAGCTTATCTACATAAGCGAGAATATCCTCCAATTGGAAAGGATCGGGAAACTGCCCGATGATATCCTGAACTTTTTTCAGGAAAGCCAGTACACTTTCCATCGTACCCAGTTCTTTCTGTAAATAAGGCGGCATGGAAGCTTCACCATAACCGATAACACCATCGTATTCAATCTCTACTTGCACATCAGGAGTGGTAGTGCGTGAGTAAGTAGCCACTGTAAAGACATGACGTAACTTCAACTCATATGGAAAGAAGCGCAATTTCATCCTGGCATTCACACCACTTTTATTGATATTGAACAGTTTTGGAGCGCTTTCTCCTCCAAACACATCATTGATAACCACACCGGAGCCCAATGCGGCAAAAGCAGCTGTTTTCAGGAAATCTCTTCTGTTTTGCATAATATTTTTTTTTAAGTTAGGAGCTACTAGCTACGGAGCCACAAGCTACAAGAGCTTTGCAGAATGAGAGCATTGTTACTTGAAGCTTGTAGTTCGTAACTTTATTATTTATAATAAGGATTCGTTTCCGTAGTATTCAAGGATGCTTCCTTATTTATATAAGGTAGCACGCGCGTAGCAAACAGAAGGCGTCCGAGGTTATATTCATCAAAAAGCTCATCGGCAGAATCAAAACTACTGACGTGTACATCACCTTGCGAGTGAATGAAACGTTTGTTGCCAATATACATTCCCACATGCACCACACGTTCTTTACGATCTGCCGTAGCTTTACGTCCGAAGAAGATCAAGTCGCCCGGTTGCAGGTTGCTAAAATCAGGAGCGATATCAATATGCTCGCCTACATACGCTTGCTGTGAAGCATCTCGGGGAATGATAATATCATGAATAAAAAGAATGGTACGCATGAAGCCACTGCAATCTATCCCTTTGGAAGAAGTGCCTGCCCAAAGATACGGAACTCCCATCAGCGTATGTGCCGTGCGAATAATGCTGGCAGCATCCTGTTTCAAAGCGGCACGCCATTTCTTTTCCGGCATGGAGATAGATTTGGAAATATAACCGGTCCGCCCGTCAGGATATGCAACCTTATAGAATGCACCTTTCGTTCCCTCCCACTTCAAGCGATTGCCTGCAACTACATCCGAAACAGTCTGCGAAGACTGATTGGGTTCAGAATACACAAACCCATAATGAGAAGTCACCACAATCTTCTCTGCTGTGTTCCAGGCATGAAGTTCTTCTTTCGTTACCGGATGAATACCTACACGATGTACCCAAGCGATATAATTATCCGGTGTCTGAATGCGATACCAACCGTCGCGCTGTAATACACGGACAGGCATTCCCATCAATCCCTGGGTCATCATTTCGGATGAGAAGTCAGGATCAACCCTAAGATTGGACACCGATACATTTATGATACCATAAGTTTTTCCTTCCAGTACAGCCTCATCCGGCAATACCTGTAAGCAGTCCATTACTTGATAGTCAGCTTTCGACAGCCCGTTCAGTAATGCAGCTTTCGCCTCGGCCGAAGTAGTCACACCACGTAACATCACATTTTTACCGGAAAAGGAATAATCTACATTAAAGAGTGCTACCCGTTTATCAGGAGCATACTGACGCTTCAAGCTGTCAGACAACTGTGCTACATCCGCAGGAATAGTCCTGTCCCCGATTTCCGAAGCTACCGAATACAACGAAGCAAAAAGGAACAGGGATACGATAGGAATAAGTTTCTTCATTAGCTAAAATGATTTGGGGGTTATTAAGTGTTAGCAAAGTTAGAAATAATTTCTACTTTGGTTATATATTTTCAGGAATATTAAGAAAGTGTTTAGAAAAGGAAGCTATCCGGAGGTTATCTACCCCGCATCCGGTCCGTACCAGGTCCGTATCTATAATTATGGAGAAGATACGGAAAAAGCCCTCCCTTACACAAAAACTCTACAAGTTTCTGTGTCCGCTGGCATAAAAATCGTATCTTTGCCGGACAAAAGCAGCCGGTCGGTCTGTCGCTTACGCTTCGGCGTATGAGGAAAGTCCGGGCAACATAGAGCATCCTACTTCCTAACAGAAAGCTGTCCGCGAGGGTAGAGTAACGTAGAAGAAAATAACCGCCGGTGTCCTTGGGCATGGGTAAGGGTGAGAAGGTAGGGTAAGAGCCTACCAGTCTTGTGGTGACACAAGGGCTGTGCGTCTTGGGAGTTGTAAGGTCATGTAAACCGACGCTATGAGAGCTGCTCGCTCCATGTCGGAGGGTAGACCGCTAAAGCCTGTATGGTAACATGCGGCTCAGATAAATGACAGACACTTTGCTGAATGAAGAATGATGAATGAATAATGAAGATTTCTTCCTGAAAACAGAGAACAGAACCCGGCTTACAGACCGACTGCTTTTTTTTAATTTAAGAACAGAGAATGAGGAATGAAGAATTTCTGCATGATACAACAATTTGATAGAGTTCTCCGTTCTATATTCATAATTCTTCATTCCTAATTCTTCATTGATTATGAATAAACGTATTACTGCTCTTTGGAAATTTCTTACATACGACATCTGGCGTATTACAGAGGATGAAGTCACCAAAACGACTTTTTCCCTCTACAATATAATCAAAACCATTTATTTATGTATCAACCGCTTCACCAAGGACAGACTAGTAAACAATGCCTCTGCACTGACTTATAGCACTTTGCTTGCCATTGTCCCTATACTTGCCATATTATTTGCCATAGCACGCGGATTCGGCTTCTCCAATCTGATGGAGAATCAGGTGCGAATGGGATTCGGAGGGCATAACCAGACCACAGAAGTCATCCTCCAATTCGTAGACTCTTATCTTTCTGAAACTAAAAGCGGCATATTTATCGGAGTAGGTTTAATTATGTTACTATGGACGGTTATCAACCTGATCACCAATATTGAAATAACCTTCAACCGCATCTGGCAAATAAAAAAGGCACGAAGTATGTACCGTAAAATTACGGACTATTTCTCTATGTTCCTACTGATGCCTATCTTGATTGTAATTTCGGGTGGTCTCTCCATCTTCATGAGCACAACGCTGAAGTACATTGAAGATTTTGTACTGCTTGCTCCTATTCTGAAATTCCTGATCCGCCTCATTCCTTTTGCCTTGACCTGGTTCATGTTTACAGGACTATACATCTATATGCCGAATACTAAAGTGAAGTTCAAGCATGCGCTCATTGCGGGGGTTCTTGCAGGAACGGCACACCAGGCATTCCAATTTCTATACATCAGTGGTCAGTTGTGGGTATCGCGTTACAATGCTATTTATGGTAGTTTCGCCGCCCTTCCCCTATTCCTGCTATGGTTACAAATATCGTGGACAATCTGCCTGTTTGGTGCAGAACTGACGTATGCGGGACAAAACATACGGAACTTCAGTTTTGACAAAGACACCAAAAATATCAGCCGGAGGTATCGGGATTTCGTGGCTATCCTTATCATGTCCCTCATTGCCAAAAGATTTGAGGAGAATGCAAAACCATATACAGCAGAAGAAATATCCGAAGAGTGTCAGATACCGATCCGGTTGACACACCAGATTCTATATGAGTTACAAGAAATAAATCTATTGCATGAAGTAGTGGACGAAAACAATGAAGATATCGGCTATCAACCCTCCATGGATATCAATAAGATGAACGTCGCACTGTTGTTAGACAGACTGGACACGCATGGTTCGGAGGATTTCAAAATAGATAAGGACAAGGAGTTCAGCGAACAATGGGAAGTATTAATGAATGCACGGGAAGAATATTATAAGAGCGCAAGCCATGTGCTACTGAAAGATCTTTGATAAGTGGAGAGTTGAGAGTGGAGAATTGAGAGTTGGCTGCGCTGTCACGCTGCATAGTAACTCTCAATTCTCCACTCTCAACTCTCAACTCTCCACTTATCTCAGTATTTATTGTAAGAAACCACCTTTTCCTTCGGTTTCCTCGCCTTCTTTCTCTTCTCTTTTACAGAGTAGCCGATGGTGATAACCAATAGCAAGCGCTTAGAAGATGGAATACCGGTCAGCTTCTTAATCTCTTTCTCATCAAACCAGCCAAGAATACAAGAACCTAATCCCTCACTCTCGGCAGCTAAAGTGATATGAGCAGTGGCAATACCTATATCTATCAAGGGGAAATACTTATCCTTAATCTTTGCACCCAGAAATGAAGTGACATTCATCGATTCTTCCACAACCAGAATATGAACGGGGGCATCCTTAGCAAATTTATTCATCCCCAGCCCGGCAGTAGCTTTGCCTACCTTAACGGAAAGTTCCGGATCATTGATTACGACAAACTTCCACGGTTGCGCATTACAAGCCGATGGGGCCAGACGGGCAGCTTCCAGTATCCGTTCCAGTTTCTCGGGCTCTACAGGACGTGTCATATCATAAGCGCGGTCACTCTGACGGGAGGCTACTAATTGTAAAAAGTCCATTTGATATATGTTTTTATTGCACCACAGATTACACGAATAAACACTGATTATAAAAGGATAATATTTCTGTACTATTTGTGTAATTTGTGGTGAACTATTATTTAAACTGGAGCATCCGGCTGATATATTTGCCGATAATGTCAAATTCAATGTTCACTACGCTATCAACTTTGATATCGTGAAAATTGGTATATTCGAAAGTATAAGGAATGATAGCTACCTGGAAAGTATCGTCCGTTGGATTACACACCGTCAGACTGACACCATTCACCGTTACAGAGCCTTTGTCCACAGTAATGTATCCCCGCTTTGCCATCTCCTTATCGAAAGCATACCGGAAAGTGAAATAATAACTTCCTTCGGCATCTTCTACACTGATGCAGGTGGCAATCTGATCTACATGCCCTTGCACAATATGTCCGTCGAGGCGACCGTTCATCATCATGCTGCGCTCTACATTCACCTTGTCTCCTACGTTCAACAACCCGAGATTGGAGCGCTCCAATGTTTCCTTCATGGCTGTAACCGTATAGGTATCCTCTGTCATGCTGACTACCGTGAGGCATACACCGTTATGAGATACACTCTGGTCTATCTTCAATTCATTTACAAATGAGCACTTGAACGTGAAGTGTACGTTCTCTTGTTCTTTTACCAATGCCACAAGAGTGGCACATTCTTCTACTATTCCGGAAAACATAATTCAATTTACGATTTAATGATTTATAATTCCTTATTTGGAGAACACAAAGATAATGCAAATTGATCGCAGAATTTTCATGCTTGCATGAAAAAGTTCTGCCGAGATGCAGTTTATCTTCTCCAAAGATACGAAATAAGGGGAATATAAGTACAAAAAAAATGGAGCTTTTCACAAAGCCCCATTTTTCAGTTTTCAATAGGTATTAGTTTTTTTTAAGGTAAAAAGATTGTTTTCAGGATAACGCTGCAAATATAGCGGCTTTTCAGGTTACTTACCAAATTAAAAAACATGTCTTATAACATCTTTTTGAAATTTCTTTGGTTTTATTACCACTTCTATAGCCTTTCCACATCCGCAATCGTTTTCAATGGACAAATATATAGCATTTTTCTAACAAACGCTAAATTTTACCTAAAAAAGAACTCATTTCTTGCTTAAAGGATAATGTTCGTCCGTTTTTCCGCTATGTTTTAACACTTTCGCATCGATAAAGAAGACTATTTCTTCGGCAATATTGGTAATATGGTCGCCGGAACGCTCCAACTTACGGAAGACACTTACCAGGTTCAGGCAAGGAAGAACACTGTCCGGATGTTTAGCAATATAACCTGCCAGAATCGTAGTAGCTTCAGCATTAATTTCATCCAACAAATTGTCTTTAGCAAAGACTGAAGTTGCCAGATCCTGACTCTCTTCCTGAAGAGCCTTTTTGGCAAGTTCCAGCATGGCAAGTACTTGCGCCTGCATTTCTTCCAGACGTAATTGCTTCAAAAGGTCCGGATCGAGGACAGGCTCCTTACAGTTCAGCACGAAACGGGCTATACCTTCGGCAAAGTCCCCCAACCGTTCCAGATTTGTATTGATCTTCAGCATGGCAAGCACAAAACGCAGATCAATGGCTACGGGATTGTACAGGGCAATAATATCTTCTACGTCACTGTCTATTTTCAATTCCAAGGCATTCACGCGACGTTCGCGCACCAACACTTGCTGCGCCAGTTCGCGGTCGAAGGTCAAGACTGCCTCCCCTGCCCGGTCGAGCTGGTTATATACTAAGGTCCACATTTCGTCTATTTCCTTTTTAAGTAAGACGAGTTCCGATTCGATAAACTTTACCATAAATTTCTATTTTAAGATTACTTATATGATTAATTAGAGGAAGCCTGTCACTCTTTTGAGTCTTGCAGCGAGCCACCTTTAGTTTCTCTGTGTGAAACTCCCGGTTTCATGCCGTGAAACTCTTAGTTTCATCCTTTGAAACTGTTGGTTTCACACCGAGAAACTCAGAGTTTCAAGCAATGAAACAAATGCCTATCCAAAACGGCCCGTAATATAGTTCTGAGTCTCCACCTTCTCGGGGTTCGTAAATATCTTCTTGGTATCGTCAAATTCTACCATTTGCCCCAAATAGAAGAATGCTGTTTTATCACTAACGCGCGCAGCCTGCTGCATATTGTGTGTAACGATAACAATTGTATACTGTTCTTTCAACTCGTGAATAAGCTCCTCTACTTTAGCCGTAGAAATAGGATCGAGCGCAGAAGCCGGCTCGTCCATCAGCAATACGGAGGGAGACACAGCCATGGCACGGGCTATGCAGAGGCGTTGCTGTTGTCCGCCGGAAAGTGCATAAGCGGAAACTTTCAGCTTATCCTTTACTTCTTCCCACAAGGCGGCACCCCTCAAGGACTCTTCCACACGCTGGCGGATAAAACTATTGTCCGTCACCCCGTTCACCCGAAGGCCATAGGCCACATTCTCGAAAATACTTTTAGGAAAAGGATTAGGACGCTGGAACACCATACCTACTTTCTTACGGAGTTCATCCACCTGGACATCTTTTCCGTAGATATCCTTTCCGTCAATATGGATTTCACCTGTCAGGCGGGTATTGGGAATCAGATCGTTCATACGGTTGAATAACCGCAGGAAAGTGGACTTGCCGCATCCCGAAGGACCGATAAAGGCTACCACCGAACGTTCTTCTATCGACATACTGATACCTTTCAGAGCATGAAAGTCACCATACCAGAAGTTTACATTATTTGCTTCTATTTTACCAATCATTTCATTTACTGTTTATTATTCCCGTTAGTTCATCTTTACTTTCTTCTCAAAATACTTCCGTAAGGCATTTGCCAGAAGATTTACAAAGAGAATGATTATTATTAAAACCAAAGCAGTGCCATAAGCCAGCGGAAGCTGAGCTTCCATATCCGTACCACTGGTAGAAATAACATATAGATGATAAGGCAATGCCATGCACTGATCGAGGATACTTGTGGGCAACTGAGGAAGAAAATAAGCGGCACAAGTAAACAGGATGGGTGCGGTCTCACCGGAAACACGTCCCAAAGCAAGAATAAGCCCTGTTATCACATTCGGCATGGCCATTGGCAGAATCACATGCCAGATGGTTTGCAATTTGGTAGCTCCCAAAGCCCGGCTTCCTTCACGCAGGGTATCGGGAATAGCTTTCAGCGCTTCTTCGGTAGTACGGATCACCAAAGGCACGCAGAGCAATCCCAATGTAAGAGAGCCGGCAAGGATACTATCGCCAAACCCCATATAGTTAACGAACAGGGCCATACCGAAAAGACCAAAGACAATGGAGGGTATCCCGCTCAGATTATTCGTCATCATGCGGATAAAACGGACGATCCAGCCCTTCGGAGCGTATTCATTCATATAGATACCACTCATTACTCCCACCGGAAAGGCAAACAGGGCACTGCCTATCATCAGATAGAATGTGCCGACGATGGCAGGCCAAATACCACCTGCCGTCATGCCGTCCTTCGGCGCGGTAGTCAGAAACTCCCAGCTGATAACTCCTATACCTTTATATATAATAAAGCCGAGAATGGCAAAGAGTATCCCTACCACCGTCAGGCTCAGCAAACGGAATGTACCGAATGCAATGCGTTGCGAAAGATGTTTCCTATCTATCATACTCATTTTACTTTTCTCTGTAAAACACTATCTTTTCCGGGCCGATACAGCTTCCACCGTGAAGTTGATCAGCAAACTGATAAAGAACAATACTACTCCCAGAAGGAATAAAGCTTCATAATGAGCTCCTCCGGCAGGTGCCTCTCCCAGTTCCGCTGCAATCGTAGCAGGAATGGTGCGCAACGGCTCCAGAATGGTATGCGGTATAACAGCCGCATTGCCTGTCACCATCAATACCGCCATCGTTTCTCCGATGGCGCGTCCGATGCCCAGCACTACTCCGGAAGTGATGCCCGATACAGAATAGGGTATCACCACCTTATATATAGTTTGCCATTGCGAAGCTCCCAATGCCAGACTGGCTTCACGCATGGCACGGGGACAGTTGCGCATGGCATCTTCTGTCACAGTAATAATCGTGGGCAATGCCATTATTGCCAATACGATGCTTCCCGCCAGACCGCTTTCGCCAACCGGCAAGTCGAACACTTTCTGTATGAGCGGCACAATGACTATCAATCCGAAGAAGCCATATACCACTGACGGAATACCACTCAGCAACTCAATTATCGGCTTCAACAAATTGCGTACCTTAGGATTTGCCACTTCGGACATATAGATAGCTACCGAAAGACCGAACGGAAGAGCTATTAGAATGGCAAAAAGACTCACCCATAATGTACCCGTTATCAGTGGCAAAAAGCCAAATTGCGCGGCAGGTGTAGCCGTAGGAAACCATTCGGCACCGGCAAAGACGTCTTTCACTGAAATCGTATTATCGCGCAACAAGTGTACGGAGTCTTGCCGGACAATAAACTGTTGCGGCACAAAAGCAATGATGCCCGGTGTACGCTCCACCAACTCGGTAATTCTTGCTCCGGCGTGTTCATAAGAAGGTCCCAGTTCTTTTTCGGTATAATACTGGGTGATATCCTCCAAACGGAAAAGCCGGATAGGCATATCCTGCCCTCCGACCTCATTCCAGTTTGTTATTTCCTCGTCGAAAACATCTTTTATCTGAGCCGGTGTCAGCTCAGTAACCTTATTATCTTTATTCAATGCCAATACATATCCCTCTTCAATCACCCGGCTGTTGAACAATCCCAACGCCTCGGAAAAGAGAAACAGGATGATAAGCACAATGGTAATGCTTGTTACGAAACCACTGCAAGCCAATATACCTTCTACTATTTTTTCAAAAAGTTTCTTCATAAATACCTGTTGATATTCTGCATGCAAAGAAACGGGGCCGATGTTAAGAGAGTGTGACTAACATTTGAAAGAAATGTTTCAAACATATTACAAAAGCGTTACAACCCGCAAAAACACAAGCTTTGTAATAGCATCGTAATACACGATTGCTTTATTTGCAGAGAATAAACAAAAAGAGTAGTATGAAGGTTGTTATACTATCATTAGTTTACTACATAAAGTAATTATAAACAATACCTATTATGAAAAAAATAAGTATTATCCTACTCCTGACATTAGCTGCAAGTAGCATGCAAGCACAGCGTATTAAAGGCAGCGACACCGTACTCCCCGTAGCACAACAGACCGCTGAAAGGTTTATGGCGCTCAATCCCGATGCCCGGATTACCGTCACGGGTGGCGGTACCGGCGTGGGCATTTCCGCTTTATTGGACGGAACAACGGATATCGCCATGGCATCCCGCCCCATCAAGTTCAGCGAGAAAATGAAAGTAAAGTCCGCAGGCAAGGAAGTAGAAGAAGTAATCGTCGCCTACGATGCCCTCGCCGTCGTGGTACACCCTTCCAACCCCGTGAAACAACTGACACGCCAACAACTGGAAGATATCTTCCGGGGAAAAATAACAAACTGGAAGCAAGTGGGTGGAGATGATCGTAAAATCGTAGTATATTCCCGTGAAACATCTTCGGGCACCTATGAGTTTTTCAAGGAAAGCGTTCTCAAAAATAAAAATTATATGAGCAGTAGCCTTTCCATGCCCGCCACCGGAGCCATTATCCAATCCGTCAGTCAGACGAAGGGAGCAATAGGGTACGTAGGGCTGGCTTATCTCTCCCCTCGCGTCAAGTCACTTTCCGTATCTTATGACGGTAAACACTTTGCGCCGCCCACAATGGAAAGTGCCACAGACAAGAGTTACCCCATCGTACGACCTCTGTATTATTACTATAATACGGAAAACGCCGGACAAGTAAACCCACTCATCAGTTTCATCCTGTCACCTGCCGGTCAGGAAATCATTAAAAAGAGTGGATATATTCCCGTGAAATAAGGATAAACGAAAAAAATGTCTTACTTTTGTAGCTTGATTTTTAGAATATATACATACCATTATGGCAGATATTAAGAGCGAAGAAGTAGGCGAAAAAAAGAGCCTCAACTTCATTGAACAAATTGTTGAGAAAGATTTAAAAGAGGGTAAAAACGGTGGTAAGGTGCAAACGCGTTTCCCGCCCGAACCCAACGGATACCTCCACATCGGTCACGCCAAGGCTATTTGCCTTGATTTTGGTATTGCAGCCGACCACAATGGCATCTGCAATCTGCGTTTCGATGATACCAATCCTACCAAGGAAGATGTGGAATATGTAGAAGCCATCAAAGAAGATATTCAATGGCTGGGTTACCAATGGGGTAATGAATACTATGCGTCCGATTACTTCCAGCAATTGTGGGACTTTGCCATCCGCCTCATTGAAGAAGGTAAAGCATATATTGACGAGCAGACTTCCGAGCAAATCGCACAGCAGAAAGGTACTCCTACCCAACCGGGTGTGGAAAGTCCCTACCGCAACCGCCCAATAGAAGAAAGTCTCTCCTTGTTCAAGAAGATGAATACAGGTGAAATAGCAGAAGGTGCTATGGTGCTCCGTGCCAAAATTGACATGGCGAATCCGAACATGCACTTCCGCGATCCTATCATTTATCGTGTAGTGAACCATCCGCACCATCGCACGGGCACCACTTGGAAAGCTTATCCGATGTATGACTTCGCACATGGACAAAGCGACTACTTCGAAGGCGTAACCCATTCTCTCTGTACGTTGGAATTCGTTCCTCACCGTCCGCTCTACGATCTTTTTGTAGACTGGGTGAAAGAAGGACAGGATTTGAATGATAACCGCCCTCACCAGTATGAGTTCAATAAACTGAACCTCAGCTATACGCTGATGAGCAAACGTAATCTGTTGACTCTGGTAAAAGAGAAACTGGTGAACGGATGGGATGATCCCCGTATGCCGACCATCTGTGGTTTCCGCCGTCGCGGATATTCTCCTGAGTCTATCCACAAGTTTATCGATAAAATCGGATATACCACTTATGATGCGCTCAATGAATTTGCTTTGCTGGAAAGCGCCCTGCGCGAAGACCTTAATTCCCGCGCAATTCGTGTATCTGCCGTTGTGAATCCGGTGAAGCTGGTTATTACCAACTACCCCGAAGGACAAGTGGAAGAACTAGAAGCTATCAATAATCCGGAAAAACCGGAAGAAGGCAGTCACTTCATTGAATTCAGCCGTGAACTGTGGATGGAACGTGAAGACTTCATGGAGGATGCTCCCAAAAAATATTTCCGTATGACTCCGGGACAGGAAGTGCGCCTGAAGAATGCTTATATCGTAAAATGTACCGGTTGCAAGAAAAATGAAGCCGGAGAAATAGTCGAAGTATATTGCGAATACGACCCGAACACCAAGAGCGGTATGCCCGAAGCAAACCGTAAGGTGAAAGGTACTTTGCATTGGGTCAGCTGCGACCATTGTCTCGAAGCCGAAGTACGCCTCTACGACCGTCTGTGGAAAGTGGAGAACCCACGCGACGAGCTTGCCGCTATTCGCGAAGCTAAAAACTGCGATGCCCTGGAAGCGATGAAAGAAATCATCAACCCGGATTCATTGCATATACTGCCCCATTGCTACATTGAGAAATATGCCGCAGGCATGAAACCGCTTACTTACTTGCAGTTCCAGCGCATCGGTTACTTCAATGTAGATCCGGACTCCACACCGGAAAAGATGGTATTCAACCGTACTGTAGGGTTGAAAGATACCTGGGGCAAGATTAACAAATAAAGTAAGGATTATAGGAGTAAACTATTAATGAGCAATAAAAACCTGCTGTCCGGCAGAGATAAAGAACTTCAGGAACTTGCCGAACAATATGAATCGGCAATGTCCGCGAAACAACCATTTTATCTGGACGCAGACGATTTGGCTGACCTTGCCGACTGGTATGGCACCAAAAAGAATTATGATAAGGCTTTAGAAATTGCAGAATATGGCCTAAAGCTACATCCCGACAGTACGGCATTAATGATAGAATATGCTTACCTGCATCTGGATAGCGGAAAAAGAACAAAGGCACGTGAAATCATCGAAAACCTTCCCGATACCTATTCGCCGGAAGCCAAGGTGGTACGTGCTCACTTGCTGCTGAGTGAAGGTAAGCTGGATGATGCCGAACAGTTACTCGATACGATTGAAGATAAAGAGGATCTGGCAAATGTAGTCGATGTATCTTATATGTACCTCGATATGGGCTATCCGGACAAGGCTCTGGCATGGCTCAACCCGGTAAAGGAAGAATATGCCGATGAAGAAGCTTACATTGCCGTAGTTGCAGACTGTTACTATGGGAAAGGCATGATAGAAGAAGCAATTCCTCTATATAACCAACTGATAGATCAGAATCCATATTCGGCTCCCTACTGGTTCGGACTGGCAAGATGCCATTTTGAAGATCTGAACTTCGACCAGGCAATTGATGCCTGCGACTATGCATTGATAGGTGATGACGAATTTGCAGACGCCTATGTAATGAAAGGGCATTGTTTTTACCAGTTGGGTAATGAGGATGCAGCTCTGGAATGTTATCAGAAAGCTGAGCAAATGCATGGACTGGCTCCTGAGTTTGTCTATACCTATATCGGTTTATGCAAGGTATCCAAAGGCGAATGGGAAGAAGGATACGAAAATCTGGAAAAAGCAATCCAGGCTAACGAAGCAGAAGAAACTCCCGCACCTACTCTACCCAGCCTATATGCCAATGCAGGGCTTTGCCTTTCCAAAATGAAAAAGAAGCGCAAAGCGCACCAGTATTGTAAGAAAGCCCAAAAGCTGGAACCGAAAGATCCTGAAGCCTACCTGATTGAAGGCCGCATGTACGTCGAAGAAGGTGACTACGAAAAGGGAATAAAGCAATGGGCAAAGGCCTTGAATTGTGCTCCTAGCGCTGATACCTGGAATGAAATAGGTATGCACAGCATGGAAATCGGGTATCTGGATTATGCGAAAATAGCTTTTGAACGTGTTTGTGAGTTAGAACCGGAATTTGAAGGTATCAATGAAAAGTTGACCGTTCTCTACATGACGCTGCATGATAAGGAAAACTTCATAAAGTACAATCAGAAATGCACCCGCCCCTTTGATCTGAAAGAACTGGAGAAAATGCAGGCTATGATGGAAAATGAAGACCGGGAAGATCTGGCTGTTTATATGCAAAATATCATAAAAGCATTGCAATAAAAAAACAGAGAGTAAAGCTGACCGCTTTACTCTCTGTTTTTTTTATATTGTAGAGGGTATCCTTATTTAGCGCTACGTGTAGAAAGCTTCTCCAAAAAATATACCAGGAAGAAACCAACAATCATCAATACTACAGCTTCAACAATATATTGATTAGGAAGGATATTCGCTTCAACCAGTGGCTTCACTACTCCATGACTGTCTGTGAACGTTTCAAGCGTTTCTTTCCATGGCCATACCTTATTAAGAGACCCCAGCATAAAGCCGGTCAATACCGCCAACGTAATATTACGAAAGTTCTTTAGTGCATATGAAAGAACTCGTGAAAAAATAGTTATACCTATACAGGCGCCTGCCAAGAATACTAATAAAGTCGCTATATCAAATGTCTTGACCGCTTCCATTATATAGAAGTATTTGCCTAACAGTACCAAAATAAAACTACCCGATATGCCCGGCAAGATCATTGCGCAAATAGCAATCGCACCGCAAAGGAAAATGAAAAACAGATTGGATGGCGTTTCAGCAGGAGTTGCCACCGTAATGTAATAAGCAACTGACACTCCTATGATAAAAGCCGGAATTGTTTTCTTATTCCACTCCTTTATATCTTTCCCCACAAACCAAGTGGAAGCCAGCACCAGTCCGAAAAAGAAAGCCCAGACCATTACCGGATGATCCGTAAGCAACCATGTAATAATCTTAGCCAACGAAAATACACTGACAGCGATTCCAGCTACAATGGAAATTAAAAAATTACCATTAATAGCTTTCCAGAACGCTCCCCATTTTCCTGTAAAAAACAACTTTAAACTTTTTCCGTTGATGCTTTTTATCGAATCTATCAGTTCATCATAAATTCCCACAATAAAAGCAATTGTTCCTCCCGATACTCCGGGAACCACATCGGCTGCTCCCATTCCCACACCTTTCAGCATGAGTAAGGCGTAGTCTTTTAAACCTCGTTCCATTTTTCTTTGTTATCTATTAATACTTGATTTCATGGTACAAAGTAAAACAAAAAAAGTCAGTTACTCACCATAAAGCAAATAAAATACACAAAAGATAATCCACAATCAATTCACACGCCAACTCACTATATAAAAAACAAATGGTGCACAATAGCTTCACGCCCCTTGTGCACCTTATCTTTTTTATTGCTATTTAAAAATCTGAATTTACTATTTCTTCACAGCCTCTATTGCTTTGTCATAATCCGGCTCCTGAGTGATTTCGGGTACCAGTTCAGTATACATCACTTTTCCATCTTTACCAATGATAACTACTGCACGTGCCAGCAAACCGCCCAATGGTCCATCTGCCATACGTACGCCATAGCTTTCATCGAAATCCGAAAAACGGAAATCAGACAAAGGAATTACATTTTCAATACCTTCCGTCGTACAGAAACGAGCGTGAGCAAAAGGCAAGTCTTTGGAAATCGCTAGTACCACGGTATCAGGCAGACTTGCTGCCAACTTATTAAACTTGCGCACAGACGTTGCACAAACACTAGTGTCCAAACTCGGGAAGATATTCAATATCACATTCTTTCCTTTCATATCTTTCAAAGAAAAAGAAGAAAGGTCAGTCTTTACTAACTCGAAATCAGGAGCAACTGTTCCTGTTTTTATAAACTCACCGATAATCTTAACCGGTTGTCCCTTGAATTTTGTTGTAGCCATAGTTTTCTTTTTTTTATATGTTTATATAACAAACGAACTGTTAGAAAAGTTCGCTCAAAACTTTTCCAACTGTAAATTGTTACTCTCACAAACATGATTACAATAACCATTTAAAATTCAATTTGCATGAAAACTTTATTTGACGAACTTCAATGCGAAGTAAAAAACTGGTGGCTCTCTCTCTTGCTTGGCATACTCTACGTAGTAGTTGCCGTCAGCCTGATGTTCGCACCGTTGAGCGGCTACGCAGTTTTGAGTATCCTGTTCAGCATATCCATGTTATTCAGCGGTTTGCTGGAGATTTCTTTTGCTGTAAGCAACCGGAAAAATGTATCCAGTTGGGGCTGGTATCTGGCCGGAGGTATCATCGACATGATATTCGGTTTTTACCTGATAGCTTATCCATTACTCAGTATGGAAGTTATTCCTTTCATTATTGCATTCTGGCTGATGTTCCGGGGCTTCTCATCTGTCGGCTATGCCATGGATCTGAAAAGATATGGTACAAGAGACTGGGGCTGGTATATTGCTTTCGGCATATTGGCCGTAATTTGTTCGCTCATCATCTTATGGCAACCGGCAATAGGCGCCCTCTATGCAGTTTACATGATTTCATTCGCATTCCTGATTATCGGATTCTTCCGCATCATGTTGTCATTTGAACTGAAGAGTTTGCATAAACGTGGAAAAAGCATGAAAGAGAAAAACGAAGATAAAGAAATTCCCGTAGGATAATTAAGAATTCCACTGCCCGGAGAAACGAGTTGACTAAAGTGCCTGGAAACAGGAACTTGTCAACTCGTTTTCTCATTAGTTACACTTCAGGAAACGATGCATAGTAGTTCGGGATACTCCCATCTGGCGAGCCAGCTCCGAACAGGAAACACCTCGTTGAGCATCTTTTATCAAACGTCTTTTGTTCTCACGAAGTACCCTCATAGCAGGACAGGTTCCTTTCTTTCGTCCCAATTTTACCCCTTCTTGCCTGCGCCTTGCCAATGCTTCTTTTGTTCGCATGGAAATCAGATTACGTTCTATCTCTGCCATTAATCCGAATGCGAACCCCAATACCTTGCTGTTCATGTCATTTTGAAATACATACCCCTCTTTTGTGCTGTACAGAACAATTTCTTTCTTGATACAAGAATTAAGAATCGTCATGATTTCCAACATTGTACGACTTAATCTTGAAATTTCCGTCACAATCAGCGAGTCACCTCTTTGCATTCGGTTCAACACCCCCGATAGCTTCCGGTCTTTGCTTCTCACACTACCACTCACCGTCTCGGTGTACCACTTGTCAATCTGTAATCCATTCTTCTCTGCAAAACGCAGAAGTTCTTCACGTTGATTAGCCAGAAATTGTTTTTCTGTACTTACTCTTAAATAAGCTACTACCATAATTTTGTTGTTTTTATAGGTTTAACGCGCCAAAGAACAGCAATAACAGCGAGAAATCACACTCCCTCCAATCAATGATATACAGGCGATTGCCTCTATTTAGGCTCTTTTATTTGACAACACATATTTCTGATACTATGAGACAAATTATGTAGAAGTACATTTTCAAGGATGAAGCACCAGTCATAAAAAGAAACAATAAAAAATCTCAGCATAACTTTTTCATGCGAGCATGAAAGTTATGCACTCAAATTGCATTATCTTTGTAGTCAGTTTTATAACAAGAATATAAATTCA
>ENA-UAIJ01000167-UAIJ01000167.1-human-gut-metagenome-genome-assembly--contig:-NODE-167-length-19620-cov-3.846716_pt1 | contig 19620 bp, 18 predicted proteins | sample MGYA00244417_ERZ654385 | MGnify/ENA primary metagenome ERZ654385 (study PRJEB26926, sample SAMN06165087) | human gut metagenome | biome: ENVO:00009003; feature: ENVO:2100002; material: ENVO:00002003...
AAGAGACAGCTCCGTAGTCATCGGCGGAAGGATTCCTGCCATCGCCTTGGCCAGCGAACTCTTGCCGCTTCCCGGCGGGCCGACCATGATCAGATTGTGCCCTCCCGCCGCCGCGATCTCCACACCCCTCTTGGCACCCTCCTGCCCGATGATCTCGGAGAAATCCATCACATCCTGACCGCCCGGCCTTTTCGCACGCTGGACATTTCTCGCCAGTTTCCTGTAAAGCCGTGTGTTCCAGACAAGAAGATCACTGCAATCCTCATTACCCTCAAGGATTCTCAGCACATCTGTAAGTGTCTCGACACCGAAAACCGACAGATCCCTGCACTCCGTCGCCTCCAGCGCCGAGCGGATCGGGAGGATGCACCCGGATATTCCCATCTCCACCGCAAGGTCTGCTATCGGCAACGCCCCCTGCACCTCCCTCACAGATCCATCCAGGCCCAGTTCCCCCATTATAAGGTACCTGTCAAGACCCGGAAAGCTTTTCTGCCCTGAAGCCGCGATGATGCCGACGGCGATCGGCAGGTCGTACCCGCTTCCGTTCTTCCGCACGTCCGCCGGAGCCAGATTGATCACTATCTTCTTGCCAGGAATCCTGAAGCCCAGCGACTGAAGGGCTGTCACTGTCCTCAGAAGGCTCTCCTTGACAGCCACATCCGCAAGTCCGACCAGATGTATTCCTATACCATGCGTTATGTCCACCTCCACGGTGACGGGGACAGCCTCGATGCCGACGCACTTCGCCCCAAGAATGTCTATCAACATAGTTTGAGTTCATTTGTACACCGGCAAAAATGGCACAACAAAACGTAAATTTTCTAAAGAAACAGAAATTTCGTCATAAAAAACAGAAATATTTTTTCTTTATGGTCAAATAAGATGGGATGGTCACTGTTTTTGCGTTACCCAAATATATTAATTTATTGTTACAACGGTAACGTTGAAGGCATTTTTGAGTATCTTTGAAAGATTTATTATAGCAAAAACGGAAATGGAGAAGAATGAGATAACTTTGTTCTGCGTCAATGACGGGAAGAACCACAAGATCGAGAAGGGAAAGTCGCTGAAGGATCTGGCGGACAAATGCTGCAAGTGCGTCACGGACAAGAAGACGGGACAGAAGTCCGACGTGCTGGCCGCACTGGTAGACAACAAGCTTAAGGAGCTGAGTTTCAAACCAGTGAACCTGCATCAGGTAGAATTCATCGGCTACAATCATCCGGACGGGAGAAGAAGTTACGTGCGCTCGCTCTGCTTCGTGCTGCAGAACGCCGTCAGGGAACTCTATCCTGACAAGGTGCTGGTGATCGACCATTCCCTGCCAAGCGGGCTGTACTGCGAGATCCGGGAGATCGGCAAGACGGAGGACGGACGCAGCAAGGTCTACTTCGTCACAGACGATGAGATCGACAGGATCCGCGAGAAGATGAAGGAGATCGTGGCCAGGAACCTTCCTTTCACCAAAGTCAAGATGTTCTCGGAGGAAGCGGAGAAACTGTTCATCGAGAACAATCAGCCGCAGAAGGCCGAACTCCAGAAAAGCCTTGGAACCTTCATTTGCAGCGTCTACTATCTGGACAGAATGGCCGACACGTTCCACGGGCCGCTTATCCCGTCCACTGGCTACCTTAAGGTGTTCGACATCAGCGGAATGGGCAACGGATTCTGTCTACAGTCGCCAATGATGACAGACTTCTGCAAGGTGATGCCGATGAAGCGCCAGGGAAAGATCGCTGCGGCGCTCAAGGAATATTCCGACTGGTGCTCCATCATCAACATCGGAAGCATCGGCACGCTGAACAAGGCTGTCAAGGACGGCAAGGCCGTCAGCATCATCAACCTTGCCGAGTCGCTCCACGAACGGAACTACGCCAGGATCGCCGACAGGATCTATGCTGAAAGAGGGCTGAAGAGGATCGTGATGATCGCCGGGCCTTCCTCCAGCGGAAAGACATCGTCATCCCTCAGGATCGCCCTCCAGTGCAAGGTGCTGGGACTCAAGCCGAAAGTCATCGAGCTGGACAACTACTTCGTGGACAGGGAACACACTCCCAAAGACGAGGACGGCAACTACGATTTCGAGTCTCTCTACGCTATGGATCTCGAATTCCTCAACAAACAGCTGAACGAGCTACTTGAAGGAAAGGAAGTTGAGGTGCCGCGTTTCGACTTCAAGACAGGAAACAGGATCTTCGAGGGCAACAAGCTACGTCTGGAGGACAAGGACATCCTTATCATGGAAGGCATACACGCCCTCAACCCTGAGATGACCTCGGCGGTGGACGACTCAAGAATATTCAGAGTCTACGTCTCCGCCCTGACATCGCTGAACATCGATGAGAACAACAACATGTCCACTTCGGACAACCGACTGCTCCGCCGTATGGTGCGCGACAACAGGGTCAGGGGCATCACTCCGGAAGAGACCATCATGAGATGGAACAGTGTGCGCCGGGGAGAGAGCAAGAACATATTCCCGTTTCAGGAGAACGCTGACGCCCTGTTCAACTCCGCTCTGATCTTCGAACTTCCGATGCTGAAATATTACGCCGAGCCGCTCCTGCGCAGGATCGCTCCGAACTCCCCGGCCTACACCGAGGCCGTGCGGCTGCTAAAGTTCCTGGACTACATCGTGGAACTCCAGCCAAGCGAGATCGCCGCGATTCCTCCGACATCCATCATGCGCGAGTTCATCGGCGGCCAGACACTGACCAGAGACTGAATCGACGTGCAGACGCAAGACTCCATACAACTCATGGGCTGTCACGAAGTGACTGTGCTTAAAAATAAAGGGCCGGCTAATTGCCAGCCCTTTATTTTATATTATCTCCAGCGAGTTGGAAGTTATCCAGCCTTGGCGACCGTCGGCAAGGGAGATGTTCTTCCAGGAGCCGACCTCGTCAAGTATCCTGACCTTGGTACCTTCGTGGATGACAAAGAGATCTTTGGAGGAACCGCTTGACGGAGAACTCTTTACGGACGAAACGGGCGACATCACGATCGCTGTGTCCGTCTTCATGCTGTCGGACTTCTGCCAGAGAGAGAATCCCAAGGCGCCGGCGGAAAACAGCAGAAGCACGATTCCGCAGTAGAATCCGGCGCGCCTCCTGCCTGCCGAAGCACCCAGCAGGAACAGCAGGCCCATTGCCAGAGCGGCAGCGAGCAGTATAAGGAACATGACGGCCCATGCGTCGGAACTCATCACATAGCAGACCTTTCTGGCCACACTCTTGAGGATGAACTCAGGCACAGGCTCGATCTTGTCCTGCACAAAACTGTTGGTGAACTCAAGATTGTAGCGGGCGTCTGAATAGGACGGATCCAACCTCAGCGCCCTCTCGTAGTCAAGGACGGCGCGTGGATAATTGCCCTGCTTGAACCAGGCGTTGCCAAGATTGTAGTACAACGTGGCGGATTTATACCCCGCGTCCTCGACCTGGGTCCAGGCCGCCGACGCGTCGGCGAACCTTCCGTCCGTGTAGGCCTGAACGCCGGCAGTCCACAATGAGTCAATATCCCTGGCCTGGACATTCATGGAAACGCCAAGCGAGAGGATCACGGCGATGACCGTGGCCACCTTGCCGGATGACTTGCCGCCGGACTTCAGGCTGGAGTCAATGGATGAGATGACCTTGAGAGCCTCATCGTAGTGAGACCTCATGGCATCGTTGCCGCCGTCAGGAGAATAACGGGCGAACTCACAAGCGTCAAGAAGATCGGTAAAATCCCTTGTAAGTTCCTCGCTGACACCACCTTCGGTCAGAGCAGAGGAGATGTTGTCCTTGCTGATTTCAGACATGTCCATGTTCAGTTTGTCGGAAATAAATCCGATGAGAGCCTTGTGAAGCTCCTCATAGAAAGCCGTGTAGAGATTCTTGTCAAGATAGCCGCCAGCCTGCGCGAGACGTTTCTGAGCCATCTTCGCGGCGCGCCTGTTCTTTGTTCCGGCGACATCAGCCCTCAAGGCAGCCACCTTTCTGAACGCAAGGAAGACAGCCAGCGCACCCAGAACCAGGATCGTCAAGAGGATCCAGAACAGCACGGAACCCACAAAGAACGACCCCGAGGCGGACAGGCCCGGTTTGCCGGTGAATATGAAACGTATGTCGTCTGCAAGACTCTTCACATCCTTACGCTCGACACCCGAATTCACCGTCACGGCCGGAGACGAATCTCCGCCCTTACCCTTAGCCACCTTGATGTGCATCGGCTCAGTCCTGAGTGTCACGTACTTGCCGGAGTTTACATCGTAGTAGGAATATTCCACAGGCTCGATCGTGAAATCACCGTGGCTTCTTGGGATGAAAGGATACTCGAAAGACTTGCTGCCGGACGTGCCGCCGGTGCTCTTGTCCGTGTTCTCCGTCGTCTTCGTGTCATAGGTCTCGAAATCAGGAGGGAAGCTGACCTTCGGCTCTTCAAGAAGCGAGACATTGCCGCGTCCGGAGACCGTAATGACCAGAGAGGCCGCGTCATGAGTCTTGAGGTTGTCCGATGTCAGACGCGCGGATATTCCGAAATTACCCACGCCTCCTCCGAATGACGCAGGCTGCCCCGCGGGAAGCGGGTTCACCTTGACTTTCAGCGGCGAGGTTGCGACTCTCTTGCGGATGGTACGGTAGTCGTCCTCAAAGAACCGGTCGAAGATGCTGCCGGACGAGGACGGGCTGTTCCTCACATTGACAAGGCAGACAAGCTCCGCCGGATCGATCGGGATGGTTCCCGACTGCTGAGGGATCAGGACATAGGATCTGAGGACTGCCGTGTTGTAGATCTTGTCATCAAGGCTCTCGCGCTTGAACTCTATGTTGGTCGGAACGTAAGTCTCCTGGCTCCAGAAGCCATTGAATGTAGGGAACTTGGCATTCTCGAAGCCCACCACATTGGCTCTTTGGTAAATCTTGAGTGTGGCCGTGATCGGCTCGCCGATGACCACCTCATGCCGGCTGAGGCTCAGCCTCAGGAACAAGTCTCCGGAAGAGACATCACCGGTAGAAGAAGAAGGCCGGCGTTCACTTGAGGATGACTGGCCCGCGCCGCCGGAAGACCCGGAAGATCCTGAAGATGACGCTCCGTCGCTCACAACCTGCACGTTAGCCGGAGAGGACGAGATTCTTTCCCCTGAGACACTGGCTGTGGCGGCAGGTATCTGGAATGTGCCGGTGGATTTAGGAATAAGAATGTAGGTGAAAGTTGTCTGGCGGGAGGACGACCTCTTGCCGTTGATGATCTGTATGCTGGCGCTGGTCCCCTTCTGCGGCCCCCAGACCAGCTGGAAGTCATCACCGGCAGACCATTGGAAGTCTGTCGGGGCCTTCTCGCCGTCAATTATGAACGTGACATTGAACTGCTCGTTGACAGCGACGACATCCGGTACCTCCACCTTGATGGAACTCTGGCCGGACGCCTGAAAAAAAGCCACGAGCAATAATGCCACTACGTAAACCAATCTCTTCATATTCACTCTATTACCAATTCTTTTCCTTCTGTCGTGATTTCAGCAAAGCCGCTTTCTCCTTGTTCACCTTGTCCTGGGTCTTCTTCTCTCTGGCCTGGATAGCCTTCAGCATCTGCTGAGCCTGCTGAGGGGAGATTTTAGCATCTCCCTCCCCTTGCTGAGGATCTTGTTGAGGATCAGGCCGGTCTCCTTGATTCTGATCAGGATTGTCATTCTGATTCTGATTCTGATCCTGGCCGCTATTGTCCTGATTATTGTCCTGATCCTTATTGTCCTGATCCTGCTGGTTGTCGCCTCCGCCACCCTGCTGCTCCTCGTCCTTGAGCATCTGTTTGGCATAGGCGTAATTCTCCTTGGCCTCCAGATCCTCCGGATTGAGAAGGATTGACTGCTTGTAGGCCTCTACAGCAGCCTTCCAGTCCTTTTTCTGCACGGCCACGTTGCCCTGGTTGTAAAAATAGTCAGCGGCACGCCCGGAAGCGGGAGCAATCTCCTTCAATCTGTCCAGAGTCTTGGCGGCCTCGTCGAAGTTGCCCTCCCGGTACAGGGCGCCGGCAAGATTATAGCCGGCGGCGAACGAAGTGGAATCCTTAGCCTGCGCCTTACGGTACTCTATCTCAGCGTTCTGCCAATTGCCTTTCTTGTACTGACGGTTGCCCGCCCTCACCTCCTTGCGATCAGTCTGAGCCATGCAGACACCGCAGGCGAGAGCCAGCAGGAAAGCCGTCAATGAATATCTTAAAATCCTCCTCATCTCTTTCCTTCAAACAAATGTCTTCTGGCACGCCTGTCTCCGACAAGCATCTCCAGAACGAAAAACACCAATGCTATGCCGAGGAAATACATGAACTGCTCGTTGTATTCCTCAAACACCACGGAATTATATTCCTCATCCTCCATCTTGCGGATGTCGCTTATGATCGGGGTCAGGCCGAACTCATCGTTGCCGGCATGGACGTAGGCTCCGTCTCCGGCAGAGGCGACCTTCCTGAGGGTCTCCTCGTCGAGACGAGTCACGACGATGTTGCCGTCCTTGTCCTTCAAGAGTTCGCCGTTCATCGGAATAGGCTGGCCATCAGCAGATCCGACACCGATCGTGTAGACTTTGATCCCGGCCTCGGCGGCCTGCTTTGCTGCGGCCACCGCGTCATCCTCGTGGTTCTCGCCATCGGTGATCACGATGATCGCCCTGCTGTGCTCGCTCTGGGCGCTGAACCCCCGGACCGCCGTGCTGATCGCATCCCCGATCGCCGTTCCCTGAATCGGGATGGACTCCGTGGAGATGGAATTAAGGAACATCTTTGCACTCACATAGTCGGAGGTGATAGGCAGCTGGACGAACGATGTGCCGGCGAACACTATCAGTCCGATCCTGTCGTCCTTAAGCTTGTCGGTGATTCTGGAGATGGCCAGCTTGGCCCTTTCCAGCCTGTCAGGAGAATAATCCTGGGCGAGCATCGAGTTGGACACGTCCAGAACGATCATGATCTCGGCTCCCTTTATCTTGTGTTCCTTGAGTTTAGCTCCGATCTGAGGCCTTGACAGGCCGATCACGAAAAAGAAGAACGCCAGCGAGAGCAGCACTGTCCTGACCCACAGCTTGCCACGCGACCAGGACGGCATCAGCTCGTTCACGAGAGCCTCGTCGCCGAACCTGCGCAGACGACGGCGCCTGCCCCAAAGCCATAGTCCCATTCCAAGAAAGAAGAACGGGATCAGCAACAAAAGCAAAAGATAATGCGGCGCGGCGAAAATTATCATGGCAACCTCCTTATCAACAGTTTAATGACAAACTCCAGCAGCAAGCAGATCAAGGCGGCCAACGCATAGGAGCCGAACAACTCCTTGTAGACAGGGAAACTGTCGATCGTCGTCCTCGCCTTCTCCATCTTGTTGATGTCTGAATATATCTCCGCAAGCTTCGTGTTGTCGGTGGCCCTGAAATAGCGGCCTCCAGTCATTGAGGCTATGCTGGAAAGCAGTTTCTCATCGAGTTCGACCTTAAGGTTCTGCATCTGGACTCCCCACGGAGTCATGACCGGATAAGGAGCCTCGCCATTGGCGCCCACACCGATTGTGTAGACTCTGATTCCGTAGGTCTTAGCGATCTCGGCGGCGGTCTCCGGCGAAACCTCGCCACAGTTGTTCACACCGTCCGTCAGCAGGATCACCACCCTGCTCTTGGCGTCGGAATCCTTGATTCTCGCCACCGCTGTGGCAAGTCCGTTGCCGATGGCCGTGCCATCCTCGATCAGGTCGGTGGAGATCTCCTTCATGAGATTGATAAGTGTCGCCCTGTCGGTTGTCAGCGGGCACTGCGTGTAGCTCTCCCCCGCGAACACCACTATACCCATCCTGTCGGACGGTCTCTGGGCGATGAACTCTATCGCTATGTCCTTGGCGGCGCTGATCCTGTCCGGCGTGAAGTCCCTCGCCAGCATACTGGTGGAGACATCCATCGCAAGAACGATGTCGATACCTTCAGTGTCAACCTTTTCAATCTTCGTGGACGACCTCGGCCTGGCGATGGCCACCACAATCAATGACAGCGCGGCTATCCTCAGGACAAACGGAATATGCCTGACCACCCCGAGGACTGACCTGCCGCCCGACTTCCAAGGTCTCACGTTCGAGACTCTCAGGTGCGGCCTCCTGTCCCTGATCTCCACGTACAGGTAGCGCAGAACCAGCAAGGCGGGAACCACAAGGAGCCAAAGCAATCTTGGATATTCAAAGAACATTATGCCTCACCTCCTTCTTTTTTTAGCTGACGACTTAGACTCCGCAGCCTTCCGCGCCGCTTCCTCCTCGGCAAGTTGGGACTGGTAAGTCACTGTAACAAAGCGCACGGCGGCAGGAAGGGCGGCGGCGTTCTCCTCATCAGAAGCCGACGCCTTAGCGAACTTCACGAAATCAGCCGTCTCGAACAAGGTCTTCATCTCCTCGTAAAGATCCGCCGGGACACCCGACGACTTCAGATCCTTGAATATCTCTGCCGTCGTCATCTCCATCGCGTCTATGCCGTAGCGCGCGTCAATATATTCCCTCAAAGCGTCCGTGATTCCGGAATAGAAAGCCTTCTGCTTCTCCGGTACCCAGTATTTGCTGCCTCTGAAGTGTTCAAGCTTCCTCAGCGCCACAAGATAAGGCGGATCCTTACGGGCCGCGCCGCCTCCGTTTCTCTTCCGCCTGGAAACGATCAGCATCCAGATCATTGCGGCCACGAAGGCGAGCGCCAATCCCCCCAAGACATAAGGAATCACCTCGGAGGCCTTGAGCGGATAACGTACCACTCCTTTTATGTCGTGGATCTGATAGGTCGCCGTGTCAACAGGCATCGTACTAATGTCCAGCACCTTAGGGTCGAAGACGAGGGTGTCCACCCTGTCCACTCCCGAAGCCCGTATGATGGAAAGCGGCGGAAGTTCGTACCTCCCCTCGTCAAACGATGTCACAACCATCGAGACATCTATGTCGTAGGATTTCGGCTCCTTCTTTCTACCTTTCACCCTGACAGTGTCGGCCACAAGAGGCATGACAATCTCCACGCTGTCCATGAAGCCCTTTGAGAAATCAGGCAGGGCGAACCTTGTCCCTTCCGCGACATCCTTAAGGTGGAAGCCGTAGCGGAACTGGTCGCCGATCAGAGCGGTGTCGCGCTTCTGCAGCGGCTCCAGAAAGGAATCCTCTGACCTTATCAACATCCCTTTCCCGCCGGGAGCCTGCTGTCCGGCAGCCGCCGTCGGCAGGATCACCGCACAGAAAAGCAGAAATCCGTAAATCATTCTCTTCATCACTACCTCCTCCCGAAAAATGTCATCAAGCCCTTGACATAGTCCTGATCAGTCGCTATGTCAACAGAATCAATCTGATAGCGGTTAAACAACCTTCTCTCCCCTTCGTTGACCGCACCGAACCATCTTGAATATTCAGCCCTCGTCCTCTTGCTGGAGGTGTTGATCCATGCCGACTCTCCGGTCTCGGAATCCTTGACGTGGACAAGTCCGACATCCGGAATCGTCCTCTCGCGCGGGTCGTGTACCTTGATCACGGAGATGTCGTGCCTGTTCCGCGCCACCTTAAGGGCGTCCTCATAGCGAGGCGAGCCGTCAGGATTGACATCCAGCATGTCGGAAAGTACGAAAGCGGTGCATTTCTTCTTCATCGCGTTGGTCAGGTACCGCAGAGCCTGGCCTACATCCGTCCCGTCCGACTTCGGCTTGAGCTCGATGATCTCACGGATGATGTGGAGCAGGTGGCTCCGGCCTTTCTTCGGAGGAATGAACTCCTCTACCCTGTCGCTGAAGAACAGCGCGCCGACCTTGTCGTTGTTGATTATGGCCGAGAAACTAAGCACAGCCGCGATCTCGGCGATCAAGTCCCTTTTGGTTCGCTCGCTGGTACCGAAAAGACCGGAACGGCTGATGTCGATCAGAAGGACGACCGTCATCTCCCTCTCCTCCTCGAAGACCTTGACATAAGGGGCGCGCAGACGAGCCGTCACATTCCAGTCCATAGAGCGCACATCATCCCCGTACTGGTACTCACGCACCTCGCTGAAGGCCATTCCTCGACCCTTGAAGGCACTGTGGTACTCCCCGGCGAAGATCTGATGCGACAGAGCCCTTGTGCGGATCTCTATCTTGCGGACCTTGCGCAGAAGCTCGTTGGCCGATGAATTAGACGCCATGATTGAAATCTTTGATTATGACCACACTACGGAACCTGCACAGCATTGATCACCTCGGCGATGATCTGCTCGGTCGTGACGTTCTCCGCCTCGGCCTCGTAGGTCAGCCCGATCCTGTGGCGCAGCACCTCATTGCAGACAGCCCTGACATCCTCCGGGATCACGTAGCCCCTTCTCTTGATGAAGGCGTAGGCCTTGGAAGCCATTGACAGCGAGATGCTGGCGCGTGGCGAGGCGCCGAAGGAGATCAGATCCTTGATCTTGCCCAGTCCGTAGTCCTCAGGGGTACGCGTGGCATAGACGATGTCCACGATGTACCTCTCGATCTTCTCGTCCATGTAGACATCCCTCACGACGCTTCTCGCACGCACGATGTCCTCTGGCTTGATCACCGGATTCACCGTCGGGAACTCCCCGGAGTTGTTCATCCTGATGATCTGCTTCTCCTCCTCTTTCTTAGGATAGCTCACGATGACCTTCAGCATGAAACGGTCCACCTGGGCCTCCGGGAGCGGATAGGTCCCCTCCTGCTCGATCGGGTTCTGTGTGGCCATCACGAGGAAAGGCTCCGGAAGCTTGAAAGTCTGGTCGCCGATCGTGACCTGGCGCTCCTGCATCGCCTCCAGAAGGGCGGACTGCACCTTCGCCGGGCTACGGTTGATCTCGTCCGCCAGCACGAAGTTGGCGAAGACAGGGCCTTTGTGAACCTCGAACGACTCATCTTTCTGTGAGTAGATCATCGTGCCGATGAGGTCGGCGGGGAGAAGGTCAGGAGTGAACTGGATCCTGCTGAACCTTGCGTCGATCGCTTTTGACAAAGTACTGATTGCCAAAGTCTTGGCCAGACCAGGCACGCCTTCAAGAAGAATATGCCCGTTGGCGAGAAGGCCGATCAGAAGGTTCTCCACAAGGTGCTTCTGTCCGATGATGACCTTGCCCATCTCAAGGGACAGCATGTCCACGAAGGCACTTTCCTTCTGGATTCTGTCATTTAGTTCCTTGACGTTTACACTTTCCATATTATACTGTTTTTTACTATTTTTGCAGCCAAACAAACTTTATCAAATGCGCTACAGGATCATCCTTTCCTACGACGGCTCGTCATTCTGCGGTTGGCAGATCCAGAACCAAGCGGAGACCGTTCAGGAGTGTCTTCAGAATGCTCTTTCGACTCTCTTGAAGGAGAACATCGCCGTCACAGGCGCCGGCAGGACTGATTCGAAGGTGAACGCCATCAACTATGTGGCCCACTTCGAAGCATCGAATCCGGACATTGACGCAAGCGCGGTAGGCTACAAAATAAATGCCATCCTACCCGCAGGAATCAAGGTTCATTCGGTTGAGCGATGCGAGCCGGATTTTCACGCCAGATTCGACGCCACGCAACGGGAGTACAAGTACTTTCTCCACCGCCGCAGGGATCCTTTCATGCGGGAATATTCCTACCTCTACACCTTCCCGCTCGATGTCGGGAAGATGAACCGGGCCGCACAGGATCTTCTTGGAAAACATGATTTCAGCTGCTTTGAAAAGGTCGGCAGCGACAACAAGACCTCCATCTGCACCGTCACCCTGGCACGCTGGGAGGCATATTCCCCGGATCACGTGAGGATCATGGGCTACCCCGCCGAGGAAGGTGACTACCTGGTCTTCACGATCCGCGCCGACAGGTTCCTGAGGAATATGGTCCGCGCCGTGGTCGGCTCCCTCCTTGAGATAGGCCGCGGCAAGCGCGACGAGTCATGGACCGCCACCCTCACCCAAGGCGGTACCCGCTCCAGCGCCGGCGAGTCCGTCCCCGGCCACGCCCTCTTCCTGACAAAGGTGGAGTATTCGGCAGATTAAGTGACCGAAGGTTATTCCTTGCCGTCCTCGATGGAGTCGCGGACGGTGCGGAGGTACTTCCGGCAGGCTTCGATAAGTTCCTTGGAACGCTTCACCAGCGCGCCGATGTCGTCCAGGCTCGTGGCCGGATCCTCAACCTTGGCGGCAATCTCGTCCAGTTCGGCGACCGCCTTTGTGTAGTCGAATTTCTTCTCTGACATATTCATTGATTTTTAACTGATTCCACTCATCGCCGGGAGGGCGTCGTCCTCCTTTCCCGGCACATTGCTCTTAAGATCGACCTCCACGACACCGCACTTTACGGTGCCGTCGGCGAACATCATCCGCACCCTGTCCCCGACATGGGTTCTCGTGGCGGAATCCATCTTCACGCCGTCCCTGTCAAGCGCGAGGACAAAGCCCTTGCGGAGGATGTTGCGGGGATCGTTGGCGGTGATCTTCGTCTCCATCATGATCAGATGCGACAGCGCGCCGGAAAGCACGACACCCACACGGCCCCTTATCCGCTGCTCCACCCTTTCGACCGAAGAGGCGGCCTTGTCTATCCTTCTGTCTACTCCGTGGCCGATCCCGTCGGAAAGCCTGTCAAGACGATGTTCCTGAGCCACAATGCGTTCCTTAGCCGCCTTCGCCACCGCTGACTCCAACAGGTCAATCCTGTGCAAGGCATCCCGGACACGGTTTCCGGCCTGCCTTCCCACCCTTGCCTCCAGCAGGCCGATTCTGGATTCCATGGCCGACAGGCGGTTGTTGAAGGAGAGCATAAGTCTTGACTCCAGCGTACCCAGGCGCTGATCCTCAGCGATGTAGCAATCCAGAAACAGATCGGCCAGAGCGGTCGGGGTCTTGACCGATGTGTTCGCCACCATGTCGGCTACGTGGTGGTCCTTGTCATGGCCGATCGCCGTGAAGACAGGAACCGGGCAGCGCGCGATGGCCACCGCGAGATCGTAGTCGTCAAAGCAGCCCAGATCCAAGTCCGAACCGCCTCCACGCATGATCAGCACGGCGTCATAACGGACCTGCGAGGAGAGAATCCGGGCGAAGGCCGCCACGATGGAGGCCGGTGCGCCGTCGCCCTGCATCAATGCCTCGAACAGTCTCACGTTGAACACGAAGCCATATTCATTTTCCATCAGATGACGGCGGAAGTCGCCGAAGCCTGCCGCCCCGGGAGCGGAGATGACCGCCAATGAATATGGCAGCGCAGACAACTGAAAGCGCTTCTGGAGATCCAGCAGCCCTTCACGCCCCAGCCTTTCGATCGTCTCCTGCCTTCGGCGCTCGCTGGCCCCGAGGGTGAAGTCCGGATCAATGTCCTCTATGTTCAATGAAAAGCCGTACAGGGGATGGTAGCTGACCTGCACGCTGGCAAGGATCTCCATCCCGGCCTCCAGAGGCGATCCGGTCACGCCACGGAACCGCTGGTCTATGAGGTTCCAGCGGAAAGCCCAGATCGTGGCCCTGGTCTTGGCCACGACTCCCCCACCCTCGCTCTGTGACAGTTCAAGGTAACAATGACCGTTCTGCTTCCGGTTCAGGCTGCTGATCTCGGCCTTCAGCCAGAGCCTCTGCGGGAACGTCCCCTCAATGACCGATTTCAGGTGAGCCTGTAGAGTGAACAGGTCTATGTACTTCTTTTCCATAATAACGTCTGCTTTCTCTTACAAATTTAACAAAAAAGCAGTATCTTTGTGAAAGAAATTCAGAGGCAGAAAGAAAGATGACCATCACGGAAGCAAAATTCGCGGGCAGCTGCACAAGAGTCAACCAGAAGCCCTCACGCAGACTGCCGGAGTTTGCGTTCATCGGACGCTCGAATGTCGGCAAGTCTTCGCTGATCAACATGTTGTGCGGCAACAGCAAGTTGGCGAAGACCTCCTCCACGCCGGGAAAGACGAAACTCATCAATCATTTCATCATCAATGACAGCTGGTACCTGGTGGACCTTCCGGGCTACGGATTCGCCAAGATCTCCAAGGAAGGACGGGAGGAACTCCGCAAGATGATCAATGACTACATCGGGAAGTCCGAGGAGATGGTGCTGCTCTTTGTCCTGATCGACTCCAGGCACGACATCACAAGGATCGACAGGGAGTTTCTGAGGGGACTCGGAGAGAACGGCATTCCGTTTGCGATCATATTCACAAAAGGTGACAAACGCGGTCCCAACGCCCTCAAGGCTCAGATCGAGAGGAACAAGGAGATTCTGTCGGAGGAATGGGAGGAGTTGCCGCCGATGCTGGCCTCAAGCGCCGAGACCGGGGCCGGAAAACAGGAGATACTTGACTTTATTCAACAATACATTAATTAATCGCATAGTTTAATGCAAATGGAACACAGAATGGAATTGTTTGCATGCAGAGCCTCCAAAGACTTCGCATGCAAGGTTGTTGACGAGCTGAATGTCATCGGGATCCAGACCGGCGAGAAGTACCATCTCGGAGCCTCCGAGGTAACCCAGTTCAGCGACGGAGAATTCGTGCCTTCTTTCACGGACAGTGTCAGAGGCGCCACATTGTTCGTCGTTCAATCCACTTTTCCTCCCACAGAGAATCTGATGGAGCTTCTTCTGACCATCGACGCGGCCAAGAGAGCATCCGCCGACAAGGTCATCGCCGTGATGCCGTACTTCGGATGGGCCAGGCAGGACCGTAAGGACAAGCCCCGCGTGTCGATCGGAGCGAAGCTTGTGGCGAACCTCCTGACGGCAGCCGGCGTGGACAGGATCATGACCTGCGACCTTCACGCCGACCAGATCCAAGGATTCTTCGATCTGCCTGTGGACCACATCTATGCCAGCAAGGTGTTCATTCCTTACCTGAAATCCCTGAACATCGAGAACCTTGCCATCGCCGCCCCTGACATGGGTGGAGCCAAGAGGGCCAACGCCTACGCCAAAGAGCTGGCCTGTCCTGTCATCATCTGCCATAAGTCACGCGAGAAAGCCAATGTGGTGGCCTCCATCACCGCCATCGGAGAGGTCGAGGGGAAGAACGTCGTGATCGTCGATGACCTCATCGACACGGCGGGAACCTTGGTGAAAGCGGCGGAGGTGCTGATGGACAAAGGCGCCGCGAGCGTAAGGGCCTGCGCCACACACGCAGTGCTTTCCGGCCCGGCCTACGACAGGATCAACAACTCCTGCCTTAAGGAAGTGTTTGTCACAGACACCATTCCTCTCAAGGAAGGAGCCGACACCTCAAAGATCAAGGTAGTGTCAATGGCGGAGACATTCGCCGCCATCATCCGCAAGGTCTACAACTACCAGCCTATCAGTACGGAATTCATCTTCTAGAAAAATGATAATCAAGACAGTTCTAGCTGCGGCTATCCTACTGGGAATAGGAGTCTTAGGAATGTGCTTCAACATCATATTCCGAAAGAACGGCAAGTTCCCGGAGACGGAGGTAAGCCGCAACGAGAACATGCGCAAGTTGGGAATCAAATGCATGGGGGAGCTTGACGAGGAGATCTTCTCGAAAAAGAAGGTCAGCAGGAGCTCCTCCTGCACCGGTTCCTATAGTGAGGCCTGCGAGGGATGCGGCTTCTTTGAATATGAGTTCGGCGGGAAAAAGCCGAAACGCAAGTGACGATGGCCGGCAATGGCCGTTATGTTTGAGACAACACATTAGCATTCAGGTAATTGCCTACCTGCAAGAGATTAAGTTATGAGTTTGGTAGCTATAGTGGGGCGCCCTAACGTTGGCAAATCCACACTTTTCAACAGACTTGTCGGAATGCGTCAAGCCATCGTTGACGAGACCGCCGGCGTGACAAGAGACCGCCACTACGGCAGATGTGACTGGTGCGGCAAGGAATTCTCCGTGGTGGACACAGGAGGTTGGACGACCAATTCGGACGACGTGTTCGAGGAGGCCATCCGCAAACAGGTGGTGATCGCCATAGAGGAAGCCGATGTGATAATATTCATGGTGGAGGCCGCGGCCGGCATCACCGACTACGATGCGGAGATCGCAGACATCCTGCGGCGCAGCAAGAAGCCTGTCGTGCTGTGTGTCAACAAGGTGGACTCCGGCGAGAAGATGTTCGACGCCTATCAGTTCTATTCTTTGGGGCTCGGGGAGATCTGGGCGACATCAGCCGCCAACGGAAGCGGCACGGGCGACCTGCTGGACGAGGTGCTGAGGTTGCTTCCCGAAGAGAAAGCCGGTCAGGACGACGACCGCCCTGACCTTCCTCACATCACGATTGTCGGAAAGCCGAACGTCGGCAAATCATCGCTGACCAATGCACTCCTCGGAGAGGAGAGGAACATCGTGACACCGGTAGCAGGCACAACAAGAGACTCTATCTCAACTCTTTACAACAAGTTCGGACACGAATTCATGCTCGTTGACACCGCCGGTATGAGAAGAAAGGCCAAGGTCAATGAAGACCTTGAGTTCTATTCCGTGATGCGCTCCATCAGAGCCATCGAGCATTCGGATGTCTGCATCCTTATGATCGATGCCAATTCAGGCATGGAGGCCCAGGACATGAGCATCTTCAACCTCATAGTGCGCAACCGCAAGGCATGCGTGCTGGTGGTCAACAAATGGGATCTGTTCATCAAGGACAGCAACACGATGAAGGAATATGAAAAGGCGCTCCGCCGCCGCATAGCTCCTTTCGACGACGTGCCGATCATATTCACATCCGTGACCAGGAAACAGAGGATCATGGACGTGCTGGACGAGGCTGAGCACGTCTACGAGAACTACTCGCGCAAGCTCTCCACGGCAAGGCTCAACGAGGCCATGCTGCCGGAGATCGAGAACTACCCGCCGCCGGCATGGAAAGGCAAGTACGTGAAGATCAAGTACGTGACGCAACTGCCTACCCGGTTCCCGGCCTTCGCGTTCTTCTGCAATCTGCCACAGTACGTCAAGGAGCCGTACAAGAGATTCCTTGAGAACAAGCTGAGGGAGCATTTCGACCTTCACGGATGCCCCGTGCAGGTCTTCATGAGAGCTAAATAGTTGACCTCCAATGCTGCTGGAAATTCTGAAAGCGTTCATCATCGGCATCTGCGCATCGGCTCCGCTCGGGCCGGTGGCGATTCTTGTGCTTCAGAGAACCATCTGCTACGGGCAGAAGGCCGGCTTCGCGACAGGGCTTGGAGCCTCGCTCGTGGACACCGCCTACGCCATCATCTCGATCTTTGCCTGGGCGTTCGCGCAGAATTTCATAAACACCTACGAATCAATCATATTCCTAATCGGCGGTCCCGTAATCGCCCTATTGGGATATTCAATGGCATTCAAAGATCCGTTCAGGAAGATGGAGCCGGAAGATGACAAGGCCATGACGCGCGGAGCCTCGCCTAAGGATTTTCTGCAGGCTGTCGCCACGACAATCTCCAACCCTGGGGCGATTCTGGTGATGTTCGCCCTGTTCGCCTTCTTCCAGGTGGACGTGTCAGACAGGAGCTTCAGAATCTATCCTATAATCCTCGCGGTCGCCGGAGGATCCATCGCCTACTGGCTCTTCTTCTCATGGTTCTTCAGCAGGTGGAGGAAGGCGTTCGACATGAGGAAGATCATGTGGATGAACAGGATAGCGGGCATCATCATCATCATAGTAGGACTTGCACTGATAGGAGAGGGAGCATTCGACCTCTTCTTCAAAGGCGGAAAATAACACATGAACATTATGGAAGGCAAATCTGATAAAAACAGTTCAACAGGGAAGTGGATCCTGAGAAACATCATCCTCGCGGTGGCGTTCTTCACGGTTCTCATACTCGTCAACTCACTCTTGCTGAGAACGATAACCAACCACAACAAGACCATCGAGGTGCCGGACTTTACAAGCCTCAAAGTTAGCGAGGCGAAACGTGAGGCCTCAAGGCTGAATCTGAGGATCGAGGTCACCGACTCCATTTTCGTAAGAAAGATGGAGAGAGGAGCCGTCTACAGCCAGAATCCAAAGGCCGGGGCAAGAGTCAAGAAAGGCAGGAGAATCCTTCTGACAATCAACGCCATGAACGCCAAGAAGGTAAGCATGCCAAACCTTGTCGGCTACTCAATGCGCCAGGCCAAGGCGGAACTCAATTCCCGCGGCCTCTCGCTCGGGAAACTCATCTACGTCAGCGACATCGCCACGAACAACGTGCTCAAGCAGATCTACAGGAACAGGGAGATCAGGCCGGGCAGACAGATCGAGACCGGATCGGAGATCGACCTTGAGGTCGGACTGAATCCGGAGGAGAGCCTGACCTATGTCCCGAATGTCAAAGGCCTGAAATACCTAAGGGCTGTCGATGCCGTTCATGACAACTCGCTGAACATCAACCGCTTGATCTTCGACAAGAGTGTCAGGAACTACAGCGACTCTCTGAACGCCTCCGTGACGAGGCAGGTTCCTGAGGCCAATGGCAATCCGACATTCATGGGCACAGATGTCACCCTGTACCTTTCATTGGACAAGAAAGACGAATAACGTGGACGAGGAGAGACTTTACAACGACCAGGAGGAAAGTGTCGAGGACGAGGAGCAGGGAATGTTCGAGCATTTCCGGCTCAATGTGGATGTCGGGCAGACCCCGATGCGCGTGGACAAGTACATGGCCACCCATCTGGAGGACACTTCAAGGCATAGGGTGCAATGCGCCATCAAGGAAGGCTACGTGAGGGTGAACGACAAGGTCGCCAAGGCGAACCTGATCATCCGCCCGGGAGATGTGATCCGCTTCGTGATGCCGTACCGCCGCCGCGGCCTTGAGATCCTGCCGCAGGACATTCCATTGAACATCGTCTACGAGGACAACGACCTACTCGTTGTCAACAAGGCCGCCGGAATGGTCGTGCATCCCGGCCACGGTCACTTCGAGGGGACGCTCGTCAACGCACTCTCCTATCATTTAGGAATATCCCAGGGTCCTGAGGCCGCCGACGAGCGGATGGGAATCCTTGTTCACCGGATCGACAAGGACACATCCGGTCTTCTTGTCGTTGCGAAGAACGACGAGACGCAGTTGGATCTCGCCCGCCAGTTCTTCGAGCACTCCATCGAGAGGCGGTACGTCGCTGTGGTCTGGGGTAACATCAAGGAAAACGAGGGGACGATTGACGGCAACATCGGACGCGACCCCAACGACAGGCTTCGTTTCAAGGTCTATGCCGGTGATGATGAGCGCGGCAAGCACGCCGTGACACACTATAAGGTGCTGGAAAGATTTGGCTATGTGACGGTTGTCGAGTGCAGGCTGGAAACCGGGCGCACGCACCAGATCAGAGTTCACATGAGCTACATCGGGCATCCGCTGTTCAATGACGAACGCTACGGGGGGGCGGAGATCCGCAAGGGTACCATCTACGCCAAGTACCGCCAGTTCATCCAGAACTGCTTCGAGATCTGTCCACGGCAGGCTCTTCACGCCAAGACCCTCGGCTTCGTCCACCCTGGCACCGATAAATGGATCCAGTTCGATTCTCAGCTTCCGGAAGACATGACCGCCATGATTGACAAATGGCGCAAGTATGTCAATTTTGTCGGAATGGAAGAGGAGGAGGAATAGCTTTGAATATTACTACGGGCGGACTGCCAGAATAAAAACGGCTGAACGGACAGAACAGAAATACGGGCGGACTGCCAGAATAAAAAAAGAAAATTCAGA
>ENA-UAIJ01000192-UAIJ01000192.1-human-gut-metagenome-genome-assembly--contig:-NODE-192-length-17995-cov-4.046656_pt1 | contig 17995 bp, 9 predicted proteins | sample MGYA00244417_ERZ654385 | MGnify/ENA primary metagenome ERZ654385 (study PRJEB26926, sample SAMN06165087) | human gut metagenome | biome: ENVO:00009003; feature: ENVO:2100002; material: ENVO:00002003...
AACGTACCGCTGCCGCCATAGCCGTAGTGAGGGCTGCGTCTGAAATTAAGGCCGGAGAACAAACCCACGTTGAACCGAAGGTCGCTTGTGATCTTCATTTCAGCGTTGGCGCGGACATTAATCTTGTTGAAACCGGCGCTCGGTCCCGCGGCATAGAAATCCCCCTCGCCAAGATAGCCGAAATAGACAGCGTACTTCACCGCTTCCGTGCCTCCCTGAACCGTCAGATTGGCTTTCTTGTAGGATTTGGTGTCCTTGAACATCAGCCCTCTCCAATCCACCGACGGATGAATCAGATCATCAGGCCTGTTCAATGAATAAGCCTGGATATCATCGGCCGTGTACACCAAAGGATAGCCGGCCGCCTCGCGGGCCTGGTTCTGCAAAGTCGCATATTCCGCTCCTCCGACATATCCTGGCATCCTGTCAACGACACTGACTCCGCTTTCCATTCCGACCTTGATGGTCTTCCCGGCGGGCAGGCCTCTCTTGGTGGTGATGTAGATCACTCCCTCCGAAGATCTTGAGCCAAAAAGAGCCTTGTCCAGGACATCCTTGACGAATGTCATAGACTCGATCTCCTCAGGATCGATCTGGATCTCGGAAAGATAGACCGGCTGCCCGTCCACTACGAACTTCGGAGTCATGCCCCGGAAGTTCATTCCACCGCGCATCCCGTCCGACATAAGTCCTGTCATTCCGTTGATCTCCGTGATAAAAAGCCCGGGCACCACTCCTGTCAGGGCGTTCCTGAAATCCGAGGAAGGGTACTTGTTGATGTCCTCCTCGTAGAAGACGGAAGAACCGCCAGTGGACAGGGACTTGTTATAATTATTACCATAAGGAAGGACAAGTGTCTGCCTCACCCTATGGCCGGCCTTCGCCGGGGCATTGACAGTGTCCGCGGGAGACTTGCCGGCAGCCCTGGCCGGTGGTTCCGACACAGCCGCCAGCAACGCTAATGCCAGTACGGCGCTGATTGTCTTAGTGTATCTTTTCATATTCATTTCCGCTGATTGTTACCAAACTTCATTGTTGGTGAAATTCTTCATCTTGTTCACCTCGTCGGTCGGGAACGGGATATAGTACATCGCCTGCTTCCAGGAGCCCTGACGGTTTGCCGGGATGGAGCGGCGCTCATACCGTCTTCCGGCAGGATATTCCTCACTGACAGGGACTTTCTCGACATAGATACCCATAAGTGTCTGGGTCATTGTCTTCGGTGCGATCTTCCACCTGCGGATGTCAAGGTAATAATGGTGTCCCTCGAACGCAAGCTCGACGGTCCTCTCGTTCTGGACACGCTCACGGAATGAGTCCTTGTCCGACGTGAACCTGTCCTGCACCCCTGGCATTCCGGCCCTTTCACGGACCTTGTTGACCGCCTGGACAGCGGTAAGGTCCAGACCTCCGGCACTTCCGGACGGGCCGTAAGCCTCATTCACAGCCTCGCCGTAATTGAGATACAACTCAGCCAGACGGATCAGTGGATCAGTCCTCTGATAGTTCTTCTGATAGTTGCCGTCCCACCATTTGTTCACAAGATAACCGGTGTTGGTCCAGCCTTTGGCGTCATCCGCGCCCCATTCGTGATTGAGGGTTCTCGGAGAGCTCGCGCCACTGATCCTGGTTGTCGGATATATCTTGAGATCCGGATCGTAATACATGTTCACACCTGACGCACAGCCGGCCACGACACTTCCGTCGTGAAGCACGGTAAGATCAAGGCGAGGGTCACGGTCGGCGAAAGGATTCTGCTCGTCATAGTGACCTAAGGCCTCGGCCTCACCCCTTTCCTTCTCTGTCTGAAGAGGGTCTCCGTAGATGGTCTCGAACCTGTCCACAAAATTCTGTGTCGGACAGTCCCCGCTGGCGTTGTTGCCGTTGGAGATCGAGTACGTGTACATTCCGGTGAAGGAGCCTGTCTTGGCGGAACCATAGTTCCACGCCCAGATGTGCTCGTTGGTGTACTTGGAGGCTATGAAATTGTTCTTCCAGGAGCCGATAGGAAGCAGCTCGTAGCCATTGTCCAGAGCCAGCTTCAGAGCTTCCGCGGAAGCCTCGGCGGCATCCTCCCAGTCCTTCTGGCCGGAGACGTTGTTCAGCGGGCTCGCCGCATAGAGTAGAGCCCTGGCCTTCATCGCCTTGGCGGCCACACCGTTAGGACGATCCTGGTCAGGAGCCGAAAGGTGTCCGGGATTGCCGAAAGTTCCGTCACGGCGGGTCTTGCCGGCTGCGGCGAGAAATACATACGCCTGCTCGAAATCCTCGGCGCAGCGCCTGTAAGTCTCATTGGCACTGAGCCTTGTCTGATCCCAGTTGTCCTCGGAGCCAAGAGCCTTGTCAAGGTAAGGCATCCCGCCGAAATAGCGGCAGAGCACGAAATGAGCGAAGCCTCTCACGAAATACGCCTGTCCCAGAATGTCATTCTTATCCTGCTCCGAAGGGATATTCTGCACCCTGTCGATGTTCTCGATCGCCTTGTTGCAGATCCTGATGATCTTGAACATTGAATATGACACCGGTCTTCTTGTCAGATCCGTCGTGAACACCTCCACATTGGCTCCGAGTGTACCGGCCTTGATGCTTTGTGCCCTGATGAGACGGCCCGTGTCACACATATCCGTCATCGCAAGCCAGGTGAAACGAAGGCTCCAGTTGTCCAGGTAGAGAGGATAACCCTGCTTGATGTTGGTGTTCCTTTCGGAATTGGCCACCGAACTGCCATAGACATAGTCAAAATATGCCTTGTAGTTGTCCCAGATGGTAAACACCTCTGTCTCGTCAAGTCCTGTCTCGGGATTGATGTCCAACCAGTCGCATCCTGAGAAAACAAGACATAACGCAATTATGCCGCTGTTTAGTATCTTTTTCATCTTGATCATTTCCATTAGAATCCAACTTTGACACCGAGCTTGACACTCAGCATATTCGGATAGAAACCTGACGTGAACGTCGTGCTCTGAGGATCGCCTTCGATCAGCCCTGTGCCGGTCCAGATGTTGTTTCCGGTGGCGTACACGTTAAGGCTCCTCAGACCTGTCGCCTTGAGGAACGCCTTTGACTTGATGGTGTAGCCGATGTAGATTTCCCTCAGGTTCACATAGTCGGACTTTCTCCAGGTACGTCCCTCAAGCATCATCGTGTACGATTTTGTCGGATCACCGCCCGCCCACATATACATCGGGTGTCCGGAAGCTCCGCCATAGACCAACGTGGCGTGGTTCGCGCCCTGATTGTCCGGCCTCCAGTAATCCAGCTGCGAGGTGTTCACACGGTAGTCTCCCTTGTTGAACTCAACCTCCCAGCTTCTGTTGAAATTGACATATTTCCCGAAGTTGGCGGTCCAGAGCATTCTCAACTCAAAGCCCTTGTAGCTGATTCCGTAGTTCAGGGAAGCCACCGCCGGAGCGTACTGGGTGCCCTTTATGGCGTGTAGGTCATTCACATTCAGAAGACCGTCAGCGGAATAGTCAAGGTATTTATAGGCGCCGACGTTCAGGTACTGCCAGTTACCGGCGTACGAAGGGTAGTTGTGGATGTCGTCCACGCTGGTGTAATAGCCACCGTCAACGACAGAGACACCGTTGGTCTGTCCCCTGTAGGCCTTGCCGGCGGTCTTCTGGTACTCAGGCGCGTAAGGAGCGTCCTCGTAGTTCGTGATGCGGTTCTCGTTCAATGACAGCATCGCGGAGACATCGTAGCCGAAACCGTTCTTGAAATCGTTCTTCCACCCGGCCTCGATCTCGATGCCGTGCTTCTTCATCGAGCCTCTGTTGACCTCCTTGTAGGCCGTGCCCACAATCATCGTGACGTTAGGAGCCACGAGCATATTCGTACGGTTCTCATTGAACAGATCGACCTCCAAGGTAAGCCGGTTCTTCAGCCAGCCGAACTCTATGCCAAGATCCCTCTTGTGTGCAAGTTCCCATTGGGCGGTGTCATTGGCCGCGCTGTCCTCCGTGACGTATGAGCCTTTAGAATAGGAGCTGTAGTAAAGCCACCTTGAGCTGGTCTGGTCGTTTCCGACAAGTCCGTCGGAATAGCGGAATTTCATCTTGGACCACCAAGGCATACTCTTCTTCCACCACTTGTACTGCGAAGGCACCCAGCCGACAGCCACCGAAGGGAAAAGGCCGAACCTGTTCTTCGGGGAGAACTGTTCTGATCCGGTGTAGCCAAGGTTAGCCTCAAGGAGATAGGTTCTCCTGTAGTCGTAGGTGACACGTCCGACAAGCCCCATTGTCCTGTACGGGAAGGCCGTCGTGCGGATGTTCTCCCTTTGGTTGAACAGAGCCAGGGCGGACACGGAATGGCCTCCGAATGTCCTGGCGTAGTTCAACGCGCCTTCCCAGTAGAATGTGACATAGTAGTTGTTCTCGACACCACCCTTGGTCACGGCGAACTCGGGCTGCTCGTAGACCGCCTCTCCGGTGCTCTTGTTGTTCACCCAAGGGTTACCGACACCAGCGTCATAAAGATCCCAGTCGATGTAATAGACCGGATTCTCGTGGTTCGCGCTCTGGGATATCCTGGAATAATAGGTGCTCAGCGAGAAGCTGGCGGACAGCGAGAGACCTTTCGTGATGAAGTCCAGATCCTGCTTAAGCTTGACATCCGTGTAGAGTTTGTTGCCGACACTTTGGGAATATGATCCATAGCCCAGCAGCTTGACAGCGTTGTCGTAGAACGCTCCCGCCGAAGAGGCGATGCGGTCTCCTCGCCGGTCCGGATAGTCCGTGTCCGGAATCTCATCCAGAATCCAGTCCGGATAATATGCCGGGTACATCATCGGGGACGAGGAGTACATGTGCCCGAAAAGCCCGGACGGACTCATGCCGCCGGTACCCGTAGGGGCGCTTTGGACTCCGAGATTGCCTCCCACCTTGACAGACAAGAGAGTGGACTTCGTCAGGTTCACGTCAAGGTTGGTCCGGTAGTTGAGCCTGTCGTAACTGAAGTTAGAGCCTCCCCAGGACGTGAAATCCTTGAATATGGAGCCTTCCTTGTTGTAGCCGAAGGAGACGAAATACTTCACCTTGTCGGAACCACCGGTAACGGACAGGTTGGCGTTGACGCTGCTGGAGAAACTCTTGGTGGTCAACGCGAACCAATCGTTGTCAGGGTAACGGATGGAATTTATCCTGGAAGTAGGGTTTTCATATTCATTGATCTGCCACCGAGGGATCATCGATCCGAAACTCAGGGCGTTCTTCTGAGCGACGTTGAGCATCTCCGCCGTAGTGGCGGAAGAGATGTGCTCAGGGAACATAGTCGGAAAATCCATTCCGTACGACACGGAGGCCTGCATCTTTGGCTTTCCGACCGAGCCGGTCCTTGTCGTGACAATGATGACACCGTTGGCGCCTTTCGCTCCGAACACAGCGGTGGCGGACGCGTCCTTCAGCACGGATATGGTAGCGACCTCGTTAGGGTCAATGTCGGAGAAGCTTCTCTCCACACCATCCACAAGCACCAGCGGGCTGGAGCCGTTCCAACTGGAGACACCGCGGATGAATATGCTCACATCATTGTTGCCCGGCTGACCTCCGTTTGCGATAGTGACAACACCGGATAGCTTACCGGTTATCGCGCTCGTGATGTTGGCGGTACCGGAATTGACGATGTCGTCGGTGGAAATCTGGGAGATCGCGCCCACGACGCTCTCCTTTTTCTGCTGTCCATAGCCGACGACCACAGTCTCCTGCAGCATCGTGGACTCTTCTTCCAGAATGATCCTCAAGTCCTTGGCGCTTGCCAGGGTAACGGTCTTGTACGTGTAGCCCAGACAGGATATCTCCAAAACGGAACCTGCCGGAGCCTTGATCACAAAACGACCGTCAATGTCAGTGACCGCACCGTTGGACTTGTTTCCTTTTATCATAACCGCGGCCCCGATCACCGGAACTCCGTCCTGATCCACAACCAAGCCTTTAACCGACAGGTTTTTAGGCTGTTGCTGTGCGGACATATTCCTTGCCGGAGCCATGCTCTCCGCCGGCGCCGCCGCCATCGAGACTGTGGCAAGCGGAGCCAAGAGAGCGATGAATATTTTCAGACAACTGTTCATGTTATTGGTTATTATTTTTCAATCCTGATCTTGATCGCGTCACAGGAGCCATCGCTCCACTGGCGGACACGGATGGTAGCGTTCTTGCCCGATTGTGCGGCATTGTCGTTGTTGATCAAGCACTCGCCAGCCACGCATCTGACTCTGAACCTCAATGTCCCGTCCACTATCTCATTGGAGAATGTGGCCGTTTCCTTGACATTGACAACGGCATCCTTCTTGGTGAGCATATACGTCGCTTCCTTCGTGACACCACCCTTAGGGCTCTTCAGCGGTTTTGAGCTGGTCGCTTTCCACTCTGTTCCGTCAAGATACTCAACCATCCAGAAACAAGGAGCGGTGGCCACGCCAGACATGGCGAACTGGATGCTGGCCTTGGATTCCGCCGCAAATCCCTTGACAGGAACGGAGAACTCCAGATTATCATCTGTCCATGCGCCTTTCCTTGCATAATGCCCCTTTCCGTCGCCGCTCACTATGAAATCGCTGGCGGCGTATTTGGAATCGTCATTGACCGTGTTCCATCTCATTTCCGCAGTCTTGCTGTCATCGGCGGCTATGCCCTTGGTGACCCATTCCGTACCCTTGAGCACAGAGTCCTCAAGCGTCCAAGTCCATTCAGTAGGCATGACAAAGACTCCGGCCTGACTGATGGTTATGACCACGTCCTCAATCGCCTCGTCTTCACATCTGAATGTAAGAGTGCCTGTGCGCGGCTCGGCCGAAGTGTTCCCGGAAGCGGACACCTTGACAGTTGTACCCTCCATGTTGGCGTTCCCTGAGGCAGGTGTCACGGTAAGCCAGTCCATACCCTCGGACTTGACGGCAGTCCAGTTCCTGTTTGTCGTGACCGTCAGCACCGCCACGGTCTCCGCCTTGTCGGTGAATGAGACTTCATTGCCCTCGGCGCCGGTCACATTGAAGACAGGATCGTCCACATACTTCGTCTGGGTAATCCTGATCACCACATCGGGAGCGCCCTCGCCCTTGAAGGTCAATGTACCCTCCCGCGCGTCTCCGGTGTTGAGCTCGGGAGTGACAGTGATCACGCTCTCTGTCTTACGCCCTCCTGACTCCGGAGAGACGACGACCCAATCCAAACCGGTCTTCTCCACGGCCCAGTCGACATTGCTCCAGACCTTGAACACTACCGGATCAGTCTTGTCGAAATCAAAGGCGATGATGTCAGTGTCAAGATCATAGACCTTGATTTCAGGGACGATAGGAAACGCGTCCTGCGTGACTGTGATCGTTCTTTTCACAGAACCCGCCCTGACCGTCAACCGGCCGGAACGCTCAAGATCATCGTTGGCCTCGGCCTTCACGGTGACAGTCGCGAGCTTTCCTGAACCGCCGCTGACAGGAGTGACCGTCAACCAGTCCATTCCGGATTTGGACACTGACCAAGTCCTTGTGGAAGAAACGGTGAACGTGGCGTTCTCCGACCCGTCGTAGGACAGACGGATGTCAGAGAGGCCATTGATGTCAACCACCTCTTCGGTTCCCTTTTCCTCTTCCGCACAGGATGCCAGGAACAAGCCCGACAGAACCATCAGCGGCAGAAAGATTAGTCTAAGTGATTTTCTCATAATGTTACTAATTACGTTTTATCATTCTTCATTCAATTATACTCATAAACCGACCCTCGGCATCTAATAGACCGGCTCAGGCTTTTCCCATTCCTTTGTCATACTGTAAGGCATCCTGTAGACCTTGCCTTCCTTGTCGCAGAAATACAGATGCGAGACACTTCTTGAGTCCGGATTGCTGTCCGCCGATGTGAAGGTGAATTCCATTCCCTTGATGTCGTCAGGACACGATGAACTCAGGAGTATTTCAACTCCGTTTCCGGTGTAGGACGCCGCAAGGACAGACCGGTTCTCCAGTCCGTCCTCATATTCAGAGCCATAGACTACCACTTCGATTCCGGCTCCGGGGAAGGTTTCTCCGCTTTTGGCGCGCCAGGTCACTGAGAATCTACCGCTCCCTTCAGGCACCGGACTCAGGATTGTGGATCCTTCCCTGCCTTCAAGACTGATTTCAAAACTGTCCCCGCCGCCGTCCAGCATTAGGCCGGTGACATCGTCCGGGACTCCGCTCCATTTGCAGACTATCCGTTCCCTGCCGCCAAGAAGTGAGATTTTCCCGGTGTCACGCAGCTCCAGAACATCCTCGTTCTTTACCGAGCAAGCAGCTGCCACCCAAAACAAGGTGGCAACCGCACACAGAATATGGTATAAACGGGTCTGCATTGTCTAATTACCTTTCCGCCTTCCTGACAAGTTCCGGCTTCTGCCAATCCTGGGTCATGTGGTAGGGCATTCTATAGACATCGCCCTCGCTGTTGCAGAAATAAAGATAGGACACGCTCTCCTTGTCAGGATTGCCGTCGGCCCAGAAAGCATAGAAACCATTGTTGAAGTTCAGCGGCCTTCTGGCATAGCCGTGGTTGCGCGGACTGTTGCGGGTCAGAGTCTTGTAACGCCTCCAGGTCTTTCCGCCGTTGAAACTCTTCCACATCACCATCTCGCCACCTGTACCCCAAAGCTGAGGACCGGGATCGGACGGCGTGATGATCGTCATTTCCTTGCCGTCGACCCAAAGGCTGCCGCTGTCGTAGCAATGAGTGGACTCGGTGAAGTCACTGAACTTCCATTTCTTTCCGGTCCAACGCGCCACCGAGTGCACACGGGCTCCGCCGTCAGGGCCGGTAAGGTGGTTGTCGCTGGTCACATAATATATTACAGGATTGCCCTTGTAATCAAAATTGATGTCCTTGATGTAGCAGTTTTTGCCTTCCTTATGGAAATCCCGGATCAGAGCCGGCCCCTGCTCCCTGAGGATCGGAAGTTCGACAACCGTCCCGTCAGCCGTGGTCCAGGTCTTGCCCCAATCCTTGCTCTGGATGAAATAGATGTTTGTCCTGGTGTCCACGCTGCCGTTGATGTGACGGTTGAAGCAACATACAAGCTTCTCGCCGTCATAGTTGGCGAACTGATAGTGGCCGGACTTCTCCTCCCCCGGCTCGATGATCGAGGCGATCGGCTGGAAATCAGACCAATTGACACCATCCTTGCTGGTCTGGAAGAACGTCCTGCGGATCCCGTCGTAGCGGGTGTCGAACAGGAAAAAGCCCTTCTCCTTATCATAAATGACCTCCGGGTAAGCCATTATGCTCTCGTTGACATATTCAAAGGCGGAGATGTCATAAGGCTTCACGCTGCGGTAGCGGATGCCAGGGCGCTTGTTGGCCCTTCCGGCAACGAAAACCCAGATGTGGCCGTCCTTGTCGATCTGGACGGTAGGGTCGTCGTGAGGATCGCAGACACGGTAGCACCCCTTGTCGTGCACGACCACGGGCTTCGAGAGCATCCCCGATTTGTGGTCATAGCAGCCAATCATGCAAAGGAGGTAATTCTCTCGGGCATCCGGAGCGCCACCATAGACAAAGAACGTCTTGTCAGCCTCCTTAGAGTAGACCGCCATAGGAATATGCTTCATCGTGTACGTGCCCAGTCCTCCGGAATACTTGTCGCCATAGTCTGATCTGGCCTGGCCAATGGTGAACCATATCCCTCTGTAGCCATCCACCCTCTGACCGTCCATACTACCTTTGAAAGGGTGTTCGATCCTGTCCTTGTTGACTACGACTTCGGCTGGCTTGACTGAAGTCTGCACGACTTTGTGCCCTGCCTTGCCCTGGGCCATTGCTCCCAAAGCTATGCAAACTGACAAAAATGTAAGGAGCGTCTTTTTCATAAAAGCAAAACTTGATGGTGCAAAATTAGGCCATCAAGCCTTAACCACAAGCCACGAAAGTATCAGAAAATTGTCTGAGAATCTCAATTCCGTTAACGAGCACGGAAGAACTGTTACTGTGTGAACTCCTTAGGTGTTTTTCCGAATCTCTGGCGGAAAACTCTTGAGAAATGCGAGGCGGAACTGAATCCCAGCATGTCCGCGATCTCGCCGATCCTCCATTTCCCCTCCCTGAGCATCGCGGCTGCCTTGTTGACACGATAGGTCAGGATAAAGTCATTCGGTGTCATGCCCGTCAGAGACTTCATCTTCCTGAAGAAGCTGGCCCGGCTCATGCACATCTCTCCGGCAAGGGAGGTGATGCTGATGGAGGTCTCGGAAATATTGTCCTCGATGTACTTTCTGAGGCGATCGATGAAGGCACGGTCCTCCGCGCTGATGATGTCCGCCTCATTCCCCTGCCGACCATCATCCTCAATCTCCTCCTGCGAAGTGAATCTCTCACGCAGTTTCTCCCTTGTGGCAAGAACGTTCCCTATCAAGGTCATGATCATCTCCGCGCTGAAAGGCTTGGTCACATAAAGGTCGGCCCCGTGCTGATACCCTATCAGGCGATCCTCATCCCCGGTACGGGATGTCAGGATGACTACAGGAATATGACTGAGCAGTTTATCCTCTTTAATACGGCGGCACAGCTCGTAGCCGTCCACCTTCGGCATGATGATGTCGGTCAGCACCATGTCAGGAAGGACATCATTGACGATGTCAAGGGCATCGGCACCGTCTGAAGCGGTGTAAACATCATACCTTGATGAAAGAATCTCCTTAAGCCAGGCGAGCAGGGAGGCATTGTCCTCAACCACCAACACCTTGTACCGCTCACTGTTTCCATCCTCCTCGACGGCCTCATCCTTGACCGGATCCACAACCAGCATTCCGTCAATCACATCGGAGCGGAAATCCTTGGCTGACTCCGTTATCTCATAGAGACTCTCGTCAGCCGGCAAAGCGAAGACAAACCTCATCCCTCCTTCTTTTCGCACCTGGGCGTTGACAGCACCGCCGTGGATTCGCAGTAGTTCCTTTACATAGTGCAACCCGATGCCTGTTCCCGTCACCGATGACTCTGTCTGTGCCAGTCTTGTGTAGCGGTCGAAAATGTGCGCGACATCCTCGTCCTTCATACCGATTCCGTCATCAGTCACGGAGATCTGAAGATATGAAGCGGACGTTTTGTAGCCGGACAGAATCCAATCAGGTCTGGCGACACACTCGGCGACAATCCTGACGTGGCCACCCTCCGGAGTGTATTTCAACGCATTGGAGACAAGGTTCACGACCACCCTGGCCAGTTTGCCGGCATCAACCGGCACCCTTGCCAGATCTCCGTAACAGTCGCAGGTCAACTCAATGGACTTTTCGTGGGCCTGGAAAGAGAAACCGTCCGCGAGCCTGCGCAGAAGGAAAGGAACATCTGTCCTGGAGACGGACAACGGAAGGGCGCCGTTCTCTATGCGGCTCAGATTCAGAAGCTGGTCGACCAGGTTCAGCAGGTTCCTCATATTGTAGTTGATCGACTCTATCATCTTGTCGAAACTGGTCTTGTCGCGGACTCTGGACAGCATGTTGACCGGTCCATAGACCAGAGCCAAAGAAGTCCTCAATTCGTGCGAGATGTTCGTGAAAAAGCTCTCCTTCATCTCGGAAAGCCTTTTCTCACGGTTCAGGTCATCCTTGGCGGCCTGTAGTTCCATCTCCTCCATCCTACGTTTGATTATGAACCTTGAGACCGCCATCATCCCGGCGACGGCCAGGGAAAGGTACGCAAGCAATGCGTACCAGGAAAGCCACGGGGACTTCCTTATGATGATCTCCAAACGGCGCGGATCCTTGCTCCAGAAGCCGTCCACGTTGCTGGCCTTGAGTTCAAAGACATAATGTCCCGGAGGCAGGTGGGAAAAATTGACACGCCTGTAGCCTCCTATGTCATTCCACTCGTCATCCGCGTACTTTCCCGTAAGTCTGTAGGAGAATCCGATGTTGTCCTCGGCGATGAATGAGACAGGCTCGAAACGGATTCCGATACTGTTCTGGCTGCTTTTCAGGACAATCCGATCCGTGTCATCCAAAAGACGGTCAAGAATCTCCCCTTCCCCCGGCTTCTGATCCACTCCATTGACGCTCAGACCAGTAAGGACAACATTCACCGGCTCATCAGAAATATTCGAGATAATTCTGTCCGAAAAGAAGAACGCCAGTCCCATATTCCCGCCGAAAAACATCCTCCCCGAATGCGACCCCGCGCTTCTTTTACAGAACTGCTGCGTGTCCATCCAGCGTCCTTGGTAATATGTGATCGGCTTGTCAAAGCGCTTCGTCACCACAGAAAGGCCGTAGGATGTCCCCACCCAGACGTTGCCTTCAGGATCTGCGGCAATGCTGGCCACATCATTGCTGCCCAGTCCGTTCCTGATGGAATATTCATTGACAACCTCATTCCCTCGGCAGCGCAGCAACCCTTTGGATGAGGTGCCTATCCACAATTCCCCGTTTTGAATATACAGGCACGACACATCCCCAAGGTTTCTCTTGGCATCGTCTCCGGCCAGAAGGTATCTTTCCACCCGGAGAGTCTTCGGAGCCACAAAGAACAATCCGGAATCCTTGACGGCAACGAGAAGCCTGTCCTCGTCAAATCTTATAATATCTTGAATATCCGAACCTTGAAGCAGCCGGCAGTCATCGGTTCCACCATCCAGCCTCACAACGCCAACGGGAGTGGCCGCCCACATCGTCCAGTCCCCATCCTCGCAAAAGGCGTTCACCTCTATCCCGTCGGCAACAACCTTAGAATCAAGAATCTCCGAGCCCCTTGTTCCGCAAACCGCCACCTTTCCGGCCATAGCTATCCAAAGCCTGTTCTTCCCGTCCAAAGCCAACGCCTTGACACCCTTCTCGCCTATGGCGTCCAAAGGCTTGCATTTTCCATAGTTATACCACACGTGCTTGGAGGTAGGAATGTCAAAAGCCAGTAATCCTTTGTAATAGCTCGCCATCCAGACAGTATTAGAGCTCACGGAGGCGGTGACACAGTTTATGTACTTACCAGAGGTCGCCCTCCCTAAGGCAGGAACGTACTTGAAGTTCTTCTTCTCCAAAAAACGGACACTGTAGCCTCTGTCCATGGTTCCGATCCACGGATGGTTCTCACTGTCCCTGAACCCGCAGCTGAAATCGCTCATATAACTAAGGTCGAACCTCTTGACAGCGTCCTTGCGCACACTCCCGTCGTCCAGTTCCACAGTATAGATCCCGACACCAGGCATACACACATACATTGTCCCGAGCACAGACAGGATCGTCGTGACAGCATGTCCGGACACCAAGCCCGCAAGCTTGGCCAAACGGGAATCCTCCACTGATTCCATCGTGCCGGTGTCACGGATAAGCAATCCATCGTTCCGACCGAACCAGACCCTTCCAAGGCTATCAACCGCCACGCTCCTGAAAGCGGATTTCTCCGGCAATGCCTCTGACACCACTACCGCGGCGGACTTGTCGAACTTCACGATATGAATCCCGTCCGAATGTCCACCCCAAAGGCAGCCGGACCTGTCAGCCACAAGTACCGCGACATCGTGCGACGGTGTGTTGTGGACAGAATCTATCCTCTTTTTCTTCGGATCCAGGAGCGTCATCCCTTGACCTGCGCCATAGCAGATCACCTTACCGTCATTGAAAGCCAGTTTGCTTACTCCGGGAACGCCATCAACCAGCTCGAACGAGTCATTCGTCCCGTCGTACCAACATACACCCCTGTCGGTTGCGACCCAAAGTACCCCGTCATCATCTGTCACCAAGGACAGAACAGTGTTTGAAGGGAGCGAGCCCGTTCCTTCCGCATCGTGGTAATAATGAAGGTAGTCGTTGCCGTTATACCTGCAAAGTCCGTTATCAGTGGCTATCCAAACATAACCCTTCAGATCCTGCGCGAACGAATGTATGGTAAGATTCGAGATGTCCTCGACATTGCGCGAACCGGCAAAAGCCCCGGATCCGCACAGACCGATCGCCAAAAGCAGAAATATGTGCCGCCACGTTCTCATTATCTCAAGACAAGAATATCCGGTTCTTCCACATCAACACAGTGCTTTCCAAGCTTATAGGCTCCCGGCTTATGAGCAATGGCACAGACGATGCCTTTCAAGCTTGTAAAAGTTGATTTGATTCTCATCCGATTGGGCTCTCCAAGCAATCATAAAACTTACAATTGTACTTTGTAAGAATATCTATGGACATATAGTTGTCCCGGACCTTCGGCTTCCTGCCAAGGGCGAGATAGTCTGTGAGAGCCATCACAGCCCCGGCGGCCTGCCTGTCGGAATGCTGTCCGAGGAGCACACGGACATAGCCTTCGCGCAGGGCGTCGATGTTCCGCTTCAGCACATCGCAGCCGACCACGTTCATCCCGGACATGTTCCTGGACCGCAGATAGTCCGCCACAAGGAATATCCTGGAGTTCATCGTCACTATGTTAAGCCGTCCGGAAAGCCCGTCGAAAGCACCGGAAAGCACATCGAAAGTCTGCCTCGGACTGTTCGGATTGACCAGAACCGTTACCACCTCCGTGTCCGGATAGTAGTGAGACAGGTAGTCACGGAATCCCTTGCGCCTGTCCGAGGAAGGGTCCGAGAGCCCCTTGCTGTCCCTCTCGATCTGCACCATATAGACTTTGTCCCTCTGCTCCTCGTCCGACATAGACATCAGGATGTCCGCACAGCAGCGTCCGCTCTCGTACATCGCGAGGCCGTAGTAGGCTAGGTGGCCATCCGTCCCGGCGCTTGTGTTCAGCATCACGTATGGAATGTTGTTTTCCGTAAGAAGAGCCGAGAAACTCAACGTGTCATCCAGGAACATCGGAGCCAGAATCACGCCCGAGTGCCCGTCCTCCAGCACCTGACGGCATTGGCTTCGGAAAGACTCCACGTCATACTGGTCATAATAATAGACCACGACACTGACGGAGAATCTGCCGGCATATTCCTCTGACAGTGCCAACCCGTTGTGTACCAGTTCCCAGAAATCCCCCTTGCTGAAGCTCGGCATCAGGACTGCGATGCTGTGTGCCTTGTTCCTGGCCAGCATCGAAGCGTAAACGTTAGGTTTGTACCCCAACCTCTCAACCACCGACATCACCTTCGCCTTGGTCTCATGAGCGACCTCGCCCCTGTTGTGGAGCACACGGTCCACTGTGCCGTTGGTCACGCCTGCCGCCTTGGCAACGTCCTTTATAGTCACTTTAGTATTCTGCATATTATATTAATAGTCTCAAGTAGACAATAATAAGGAAAAACGGACAAATATACAAGATTTTCCGTGCACGTGCACAGAAAATCGTCGATTTTGCTTATTATTGCAAAGTGAAGAGATCTGACAACAGGTAAAAACAAACTGCGATGACAAGACTGAAACACTTACTGATGGTCCTGGCGATATTAGTGCCCGCCTTCGCTTCCGCGCAGGCGGAAGTCCCGGACTACTCCAGACTTACAGCTGAGCACCACCCCAGGTTATTCCTTGACAATCAAGAATTTGAAGCGATGAAGTCGCTGATCGGATCGGGAACGTCCAGCTATCTGTCCGACCTTCATGATATCATCATGGAAATATGCCGGCTGGACGCGATGAAAGACTCTCCTCTTGAGTACAAGCTTGACGCAAGCGACAAAAGAATCCTGCACGTATCCAGAGACGCTCTCACAAGAATATTCTTCTGCGCCTACGCCTACCGCTACACCGGCGAACAGATTTATCTGGAACATGCCGAAAAGACCATCCGCACGGTCTGTGGCTTCAAGGACTGGAACGCAGGCAAGCACTTTCTCGACACCGGGGAGATGGCCGCGGCAGTGGCCATAGGCTACGACTGGCTCTATGACGCTTTGGACGAGGACACGAAAAGGATGGCCGAGAAGGCTTTCGTGGACTTCGCCGTCAATCCGGCGCGGAAAAAGAAAGGCGGAGCAAGATTCTACAGGATGACGAACAACTGGAACCAAGTCTGCAACGCCGGGATTGTCTGCGGCTGCCTGGCGATGTACGAGACATTTCCGGAACGAGCCAGAGAACTGATCGGGATTTCGGTCGAATCCAACCGGAAGGCAATGAACGAGATGTACCCGCCTGACGGAAACTATCCCGAGGGTCCGGGCTACTGGGGCTACGGAAGCACATTCGAAGCCCTGATGCTCTCAGCGCTGGAAAGCTGCGTCGGCACGGACTTCGGCCTGTCCGAGACAAAGGGATTCCGTGACACTGGCCGGTACGTCGTGTACTCATACGGAACAACCGGAAGGTTCTACAATTACTCGGACTGCGGAGAGTACGGAACTCCGTCGATAGCGCTATGGTATTTCGCGGACAGATTCAATTCTCCTGATGTTCTTTACAATGAACTCAGGCTGATGAGGCAGGGGAGCTATCTGAATCTCGGCCAAGAGTCCAGGCTGCTTCCTCTTATGGCCGCGTTCGCCATGAATATCCCGCATGGCGGCGTCAAAGCCCCGAAGGGAGTATATTCCGGCAACGGGGTCACTCCCGTCGTGATGTTCCACACGGACTGGACTTTCTCTGAATCAGACGTTTATCTTGGTGTCAAGGGAGGTGGGGCCGGAGCTCCGCACTCACACATGGACGCTGGTTCGTTCGTGTTCGACGCGGAAGGAGTCCGCTGGGCAAAGGAACTGCCGAATCCGTCCTACACTTCAATGGAAGGCCCGATGATCAAACTGGGCGGAAGCCTGTGGAAAATGGAGCAGAATTCGCTGAGGTGGAGAGCCTTAGCCTACAACAACCGGCAGCACAGCACATTGACAGTCAACGACAAAGACCACATCGTGGGCGGATTCACCCCGATAAGGAAAGTCATAGAGAAACGGAACCGGTCGGGAGCGGTAATTGATCTGACACCGGCGCTTGCCGGAGAGTTGTCCAAAGCCATGCGCACCGTGGAGGTGGTCAAGGCTAAGGATCTTGTCGTGACAGACAAGGTAGAAGCCCTTGACGGAAAGCCGGCTGTGGTCCGCTGGACACTCGTCACCAACGGAGTCCCTGAATTGACAGGGGACGGAATCAGGCTGACAATCGGAGACAAAGTCCGGTTCCTTCGCTCCGACGCGAAAGGTGCAAGGATAGAGTACAAAGTATGGAGCGCCGATCCAAAGGACTATGACTCACCTCTCAAAGAATATGAAAGGCCGGTTCCGGGCACGTACATTGTCGGGTTCACGGCCACCGTTCTATCTGGCGGCAGAGCCTTATTCCGGACTGTTCTTGGAACCGAATGACTTTTCCCGCGACATTTATTTGGAAATATTTTTCCGTGCACGTGCACGATTACAAAAAAAAGCTTATATTTGCAGACACATATTCCGAAATGAACTAAAACATCTATATTCATATTCATTATGGTAAATTTTTCACTTGAAGGAAAGGTAGCCCTTGTGACGGGCGCTTCCTATGGAATCGGTTTCGCCATCGCCACCGCATTCGCGGAGGCAGGAGCGAGGATTGCGTTCAACGACATCAAGCAGGAACTCGTGGACAAGGGTCTCGCTTCCTATAAAGAAAAAGGGATAGAGGCCAAGGGCTACGTCTGCGATGTGACCAAGGAGGATCAGGTTACCGACCTCGTGAAGAAGATCGAGAACGACCTCGGGCCTGTCAACATCCTCGTGAACAACGCCGGCATCATCAAGCGCATCCCTATGTGCGAGATGAAGGCCGAGGAGTTCCGCCAGGTGATCGACGTTGACCTGAACGCTCCGTTCATCGTCTCAAAGGCCGTAATCCCTTCAATGATAGCCCAGGGGGGCGGAAAGATCATCAACATATGCTCTATGATGTCCGAGCTTGGCCGTGAGACCGTCTCCGCCTACGCGGCGGCCAAGGGTGGCCTCAAGATGCTCACGAGAAACATCGCATCCGAATACGGCGAGTACAACATCCAGTGCAACGGAATAGGGCCGGGCTACATCGCCACTCCTCAGACCGCTCCTCTGCGCGAGCGTCAGCCTGACGGCTCAAGACATCCGTTTGACGCTTTCATCGTGGCGAAGACCCCCGCGGCCCGCTGGGGCACAACCGATGACCTCAAGGGCCCGGCTG
>ENA-UAIJ01000239-UAIJ01000239.1-human-gut-metagenome-genome-assembly--contig:-NODE-239-length-15588-cov-3.752334_pt1 | contig 15588 bp, 14 predicted proteins | sample MGYA00244417_ERZ654385 | MGnify/ENA primary metagenome ERZ654385 (study PRJEB26926, sample SAMN06165087) | human gut metagenome | biome: ENVO:00009003; feature: ENVO:2100002; material: ENVO:00002003...
TCGACTGGTTGCTGGCCAGCAGGTACTGGAGCCGGTCGTCACGGTCGGTCAGGTCGTCGCTCATGTGGAAATGCTTCCGAAAATCGGACGTGATCTCACCAAGACGGAAATCCTCCGGCGGCTCGGTGGTCTCGTCCAGCATGCGGATCTCAGCCGAGTTCTGCAATGAATATACAAGGAGCTCGTTCTCACCCGGCCTCTTTCCGAACATATACCAGCAAGCATTGTAGGACAGGGCGTACGGGATGAACTCAAACTCAAGGACCTCAGGTCTGATTTCCACCGGATACAGCATATTCTCACCCTTGACAGGGACGAACTTCTGATATAGGTGCTTGTGTTTCACGAATATTACCCTGTTCAGGGATATCGCCCTCGCTACCACCCTCGCATATTCATTGTTGTAGCTGGCGCTGATGAACACACGATCCTTCGGGAAGCGGTCATCAGTCAGCATATTCCCCATCAGGAAGGCGTTGATGCAGGTCAGGCGGAGCCGGTCGTCAGGACACGCGCCTTTATTCGAGATGTAATATGTCGATGAGCTGCCGGCTCTCCTGCATTCTATTATGACACCGAAGATATCCTCTATGTCCCGCCTGTACCTGTGGAACGTCCGCAGGTCGAGATCCCCGCCTTTCGTGCTTCGCCACCATTCCTTTCCGATCCGCTCGAAACTTGCCCCGGTCTCGCCGAACGAATCGACGATCTCCAGAAGCCTGATCCTGTCTTTTATCTTTTCCGCCAACATAGTGTCTTGATTTTTTCTCCGGCAAAGTTAACCCATTATATCTGACAAAGTATGACAGACAGATATTTTTTCTGTGTGTCAAGTTTTGTCTTACAGCAAGGACTAACTTTGCAGACGAGAAAACAGAGCGTTATGGATGAATACAAAGAACTTTTTCTAAAAAGTGTCATCGGTTTCAGTCCGTTGCTGGTGACGGTGGGGCTTGTCTCCATCAAACCGTTCGAGGTAAGGGCGGCGATGTTTGACTCCTGGTTCCGGTGGGTCATTCTTGCGGCGGCGATATGGACGGCATTCGGATTCCTTTGGATCATCGACACTGTTGTGGACATAATCAAGATGGAATTCAAATATCTTGTCATCAGGACCATCGGCAGAAGTGGCAACAAGTACATACGGGAGATAGCCTATTTCCTGGAACCGATGTTGCTGCCCGAATCAAGGGCGAAATTTTATGAATGCCGTAACGAGGCCAGAAGCGGCGATCCCGACAAGGCCGACAAGATGTGCGACTTGGGATTCAGATACGCACACGGAAGGGGTTGCAGGAAAAATTATCGGAAAGCCCATTTCTGGTATGAGGCCGCATACATCAACGGGTTGATGTTCGGCGGTGTGCTGTCGGACCTGATGATGGAAAATCTTGATGATGACACCAGAAAGAAGATATTGCGGCGAAACAGGCTGCCCCTGAAACTGTACAAGAAAAAACAGGCGATAAGACTATTCATAATGCGAAAGTGCGGGGCCTCCCGGTTAATCTGAGACGGGGTTCCGGAATATCATTGTCCTTGGGCGGGTCGGCGGCTCCGCACTTTCTTCAACAAAGCGCCTGGCGGGATTGTTTTCCTCGCCAGGCGCTTTCAACATATTCATCAATTATGGTTAAATGAATATCAGGCCGTTGTCGATGTAGGTCTGAGCCTTTTGAAGATCGGCCGGAGACGGTTCGGCGACACGAGGTATCTGAATATTCGGATTGTTCTGTTTGAGAATATTCTCGATGTCTGTGAGATAGTTGTTCGGATTGTACAGCAGGTAGCAGATCGCCCTGAACAAATTCTGAATGGCCGCAACAACGTGATGTGACTTAGGATCCTTGTCCATTATGTCGTTGCAGTGGGCAGGAATAATGACAACATTCCACAGACTTGAGAAGTAGAACGGGTCTGCCGTGTCAGGCCAGATGTGGGAGATTACGTAGTTTCTGAGCATATTCACCCTGTTGTTCTCACATACCCATACTCCGGTGTAACGGTGAATCGCCGTCCTGACAAAATCATTTCCGTCGTAATCGATTATTATCGAAACCCCTCTGTAATCGGACATTGGTGAAACCGGAACAACACCTGAAGGTATCGCTCCCGGGTAAATTTGGGTATAGACATCCTGTGCCTTGCATACTTTGTTGCCTATCCTTTTCTTCGTAATGACTGGTCGCAGATCATTGCCGAACACATCCAGATATTTGACATTGGCAGCATCCTCAGAAAAACGCACCGGCAACTTTGTATTACCGTCAAACTTTGATTTTCCTTTTTTGATATAGTAGTAGTTCGGCTCGTTCGGCTCATTCGGTTGATTCAGCTTGCGTAGCAGATGCTTCAGATCATTCATCTGTTCCTCCACTTTATCAGGGCAGATGAATATCGAGTTCTCCACCATATGCTTTTCCAGCAATATTCCGTGAGAATCAAACTCATTGATAAGAATATCGAGACCATCCGGCACAATGATCCCCGTCCCATTAAGACACTTGACACCGGTGCTTGTCACGCCCTGACAGGTCTGATTGACCTTGGTCAGATTCTCACAACTCAACCCCGTGCAGGGTGCCGTCGGGCAATCCAGCCCTTGGCACTTGTTACGAACACCCGCGATTCTTTCGCATGTAACCATAATTGTAAATTTTGAGTTAAACTATTTGTTTGTAATACGTTAATATAATATCCGATTTTTCTCCCGTCAAATCAGTCGGTGATGATCACCGCCCCCTCCGGCTTCTCCTTACTGATCATCTCGATAGTTGTCTTGTCACAGCCACGCATGATTATCTCTTTAAGATTCGTGCAGTTGTGAAACATACCTGACACCAAACAATTCTCGCTAATGCTGAAATTTGACAAGTTCAAGCTGGTGAGAGAATTACAGTCATAGAACATACAGAACATATTCGTGACATTCTTCGTGTCAAATGAAGACAGATCTAGACTGGTGAGAGATTGGCAGTTCCGGAACATAGACGACATATACGTGACATTCTTCGTGTCAAACGAAGACAGGTCCAAACCGGTAAGAGAATTACAGCCATTGAACATCGACCCCATATCAGTTACATTCCTCGTGTCAAACGAAGACAAGTCCAGACTGGTGAGAGATTGGCAGACACTGAACATAGAGCTCATATCCGTGACACTCCTCGTGTCAAACGAAGACAAGTCCAGACTGGTGAGAGATTTGCAGCTACTGAACATAGATGCCATATCCGTGACACTCTTCGTGTCAAACGATGACAGGTCAAGACCAGTGAGAGATTTACAGCCACAGAACATGCTGCGCATAGTCGTGACATTCTCAGTATTTACATTCGAAAGATCAACCTTATTCAGTCCATCACATCCTATGAAAGATAAGTATTTCAGTTCAATTGGTGTCACAAAACTCAAAGATTTCAAATCGTGATTATATTTTCCAGTATAGTATTCATTCCTATTGAATTCGCAGCCAAAAAGATTCTTTTCGGCAGGATAATCATCAATTATTATTCTCCAAACATTGCCAATATGACCATCCACCAATGATACGTCAGAGTAGTTTTTCTTAATCCTGAAGAAACCATCGTAATCCATGCGGTCTCCTGTTACCGTCGTATATTCAATGATTTGATCTTTCGACAGCAGCGGAGACAGAGGCAAATAATCGGAAGATATCGATTCACTTCCATTCATCTTCACGGCGAGGCGCAGATTTGCAGCCACAGGTATGTCTGTCGAAAAGAACAAGTCATCAAGCGACTTGGCGTTAATGGTGACGACAATTATGTTATCCTCGCCACCGACCACATCCTTTATATTCATTGTGACAAAGTCTCCAATGCTAGCCTTGGTTGATGAGGCATAAATGGCCTTGGCGGTCAGAACCTCTTTCCAGTTCTTCACGATGTAGTCAACCGCACCTTGCGGCATGACCTCAAACATAATCACTATATCCACCGGCACATTCTTACCGCCAATCTTTGAATATCTCACCTTAACAATACCGTCAAGACTCTCCGGAACGTACTTTATGCTTGACACGGCTGAAACTCCGGCTACAGGTATTCTCAGGGTGGTCTATTCTGAGTCGTTCATCACAAAGATCGCATACCCGTCTTTGACGGTGACGCTCTTGAAGAAACCGTCACCGTCTTGGCCGTCTTTTCCATTTTCACCCGTCGCCTTGCCTAATTTGTTCCAAGAGTTTCCGTTGTCGTAGGAAATGTACCAGAAGCCATTCTCTATTTTCAGTTGAGGTGTGACGGCATCCTTCCCGTCATTGCCGCTCTGCCCATCTTTCCCGTCAAGACCGACGGCACGGACCTTCTTGCCATCGACAATAAGCCAATCGCCGTCCACTGTCCAGTAATAGATCCCGTCAGAGTCCTTGCGGACACTAATCTTCGGGGTCACACCGTCAGTGCCGTTCTTGCCGTTGTACAGATAGATCACCTTGCCGGAGACGAACTTGACGGAATAGCCCTGACCGTCCGGCAGATCAGTCACGCTGACGATGCCGTCCTGCTTCTGGATCGCATCCACAATCGCCTGGAGCGATGTCAGGTTCTCGTTCATGTTCTTGCATTGCTTCTCCAAAGCCGCCATCCGGGACTTCAGGTCGTTGATGTCGGACTTCAGCTCCGAATCGTCGCACTGGCCGCAACCCACCAGAGTCGCCAGCACCGTGAAAATCAGCAGAACACCTTTTCTCATTGTGTTTTGGTTTTTATAAATCATTATTGGTTCCTGTTATGGAATCGTGTTATCAATATTGTCTTACGTCACTTCGGCGGGCTCAGTGACCGATTGTTCCGCGGTCTGAACGGTCCTGTCGGTTCAACAAGCTCTCGACCGAACGGTACACTTCGACAAGCTCAGTGACCTTTCGCGGTCATATTCCACCACCAAATATCAAAGCCAAACCTATAAACACGACAAAAGTGTGGAGCGTTCCGTCAATCTGAGCTGGGGTTCCGGAATAACCTTGAGCAAATCGACAACTCCACACTCGTATCATGGAGTGCGGAGAACCAGCACGACCATACGATACAAGTATGAAAGCCGCTCTTTTCCTTGCTCATTGAAATTTTCCGGATTTCAGCCCAAGGACAAAAGCTTTTCACTTTCATCTGATATGTGCGCCACATCGCTGTGACACGCCAAATTTACGAATAAACTCAAACTATCCCAAAACATATTCATGGAAATCCGGTGGAAAAGCCAGAAGATTACCGAATATTCTCAAAAAAGTGTCAGAAAAAACATCCATCAGATGCCGTATCAAATGCAACAACAGAATAATATTCAGTCCATTATATTCATCACCACGGTCAGAATCTGTTTCATTCCACACAGCGGACAATAAGACACATCGCCGGCCGCCAAGTTCCGCCTTAAAATAAGATATAAAGCGGCGCGAAAATTTCCATAAATCACGGATTATCACTATCTTCGGAAAAACAAGGAACGATTATGGACGTCGTTCTTTTATGCAGGGTATCAACCGCCGGCCAGGACTATTCCAGGCAGGTGGACGAGCTGTCCGACTTCTGCTCAAAAATGGGGTGGAACGTCAGAAGGATATTCACCGCCAAGGTCTCGGGAGCGAAGAAAATCGAGGAGAGAAGCGAGCTCACAGAGATGCTGGACTATATCCGTGAGAACAGGATCGACAGGGTCTGCGTGCTGGAGATAAGCAGGCTCGGCAAGAACACGCTCGAGGCGCTGAAGGTGATCCGGCTCCTGAACGACAACGGGGTCTGCCTGTACATCAAGAACTACAACCTGGAGACGCTCGGCGCCGACGGGAAACCCAACCCCATAGCGAGCATGATCTGCACCATACTTCTGGAAGTGGCGCAGATGGAACGCCTTACAATCATGGAGCGGATGGCGTCGGGCCGTGACAGGTACATCGCCAAGTGCAGGGCCGAGGGAATAAAGATGGGACGGCCCGGTACCTACAGGAAAAGCGACGAGCGGATGAGAACCCAGTACACAAAAGAGCTGGGACTGCTGAAGAAAGGAATATCATTTCGGAACATCAGCGCGATAACGGGCACATCGGTCGGGACGATAAGGAAACTGTACAAATACCTATAATATTTTCAGGCTATGAAAGGAAAGCGGAAGAACACATCGGACATCGACTTCCGGCGGGACAAAGTGACCGTCTATCTCACCGACGCCGAGTACGAGAGAATAGAATCCGTCGGCAGGGGCGGATTCAACGACGGCAGGGCGGTCAAAGGGATGCTGAGGACGTTCGCGGCGATAAGGCTCTACGGACTGGCGGCGGAGACAACAGGCTTCGTCCCGATACATAGCGACATATTCAAGAAGATCGCCGGAGCCAGGAACTACGCCAGATACCGGGACGCGCTGAAGGCCGGCGGCTGCATTGACTATAAAGACGCCGTCATCGGGAAATATGAGGAGAAGATACAACGCGGTGCAGAGACCGTGACGCTGAACAGGATCAAGACCGAGATGCCGATGCAGTACCGTACCGGAATGATTCTCAGCAAAGATCTGTTTCCGTCCGGCAAGACATATCCGGTCATATTGGAATTCGGCAAGGAGAATCTGGACGCGATCAGATCACAGATTGAGCATATACGGAAACACTACGGCGGCAAGACACAGACAGGCAAGCGGGAATCAATAATGGCGCTGTCCTGTGACGAACTTGTGACGGTGTCAAAAATAAAGGAGCTTGTCAAAGACATTCATCGCGGCAGGATCAAGAACGCGAGAATAATAACGCGGCATATCAAAGACATCAAGGGAAGCGGATCAAGGGAAGAAAAAGACTCCAAAGGAATAGAAGAACTAATAATAAGGTTATTAGATAATATTAGGGAAGAGAAAGAGGATAAGAATGAGAATAGTGAACATATAGGAGTAAGCGAACTATCCGAATTATTTGGTATCAAGCGTATTACGCAGAATATTTCAGCGCGTCAAAAATTAGGGTATTACGCCGGCCTCAAATACGGGATCGAAGCCCTTGACGACTGCTTAACAATGTCCGACCTCCAGCACCTCGCAAGCGTCAACACGGTCCCGGGTTTCAAGGATGACGGCAAGCTGTATTCCCGTCTTGCGAACCTCAGGAAGCCAATCAGGAAACACATCACATACGGAGGGCACAGGATCGTCGAGGTCTCGGACATCCATTGCGCGCACTTCACGATGCTGCCGGTGATATTCAAAAGAAACGGCGTCGTCATTCCGGAGCATGAACTTCTGCGGTTCATCGACCTGACGCAGAAGAAAGACCTGTACGGCGAGATAGCCAAAGGCGCCGACGGATTCGGCAGGGATGACATCAAGCCCGTGATGCAGCCGTTCTTCTCAATAAAAGACGGCGGAAAAATACTCTACACCAACAAGGAGATGCTTGAGCTTCTCCGGGTCAACAACGCCACCCTGAAGAAGTACAGGGACGGCGGGTATCTCGGATATTCAAAGATCGGCGACAAGTACTTCTACTCAATGTCGGACATCCAGGCTTTCCTGAGGAACACACACAACGAACCTTATCTATTCAGTTAAACGACAATTCAGCAGGCGGCAGGTTATTTCTTAACGATTATTAATATGGGCAGACAGACATCAACGATACCGAAATCCACCTTCTTCATAAAGAACAAGACGAAGGGACGGGAATCAATCCTCTACATCAGATACTTCGTGTGCGGCAAATATGTCGAGCACAGCACCGGGATAAAACTTCCGGCGGCTGACTGGGATGCCGACACCAGGCAGGTGAGAAGATCAAGCCCCAATTACAAAAGGCTGTCGGCTCAGATCGACGCGTTCCGCTCGAAAACCGACTCGCAGATTCTGACGTGCGAGGAACGGCTCACGCCCAAAATAGTCTCGGACATCCTTAACGGGGAATACGCGCCGGACCCGAAGAAGACCGGAAAGGTGGACTTCATCGAATACGCCGCCACCTACAACAGGCAGCAGTACGACCTCGGAAGGCTGGGATACTCGACCTACTACAACGCCGACCTGAACATAAAGAAGTTCGGGAAGTTCCTGGAAGACAGGATTGGGATCGGGACATTGTACATTAGAGACCTCAGCGTCGATATGTTCAACAACTACATCCTGTACAGGAAGGACACGCTCGGAAACACTAGCAACGAGGGGATCAACAAGGCCTTGGCCCCGCTGTACAAGGCCGTCAGATACGCCGCCGACAACGGTCTGATGGAAAGGGGGCTGGCCACGTCGATCTCCACGAACTACATAGAGAAAAAGACGCGGTCCTACAGCGGCGAGACCGAAGAGGAAAAGGTGCGCTACCTGACGGACACCCAGTTCCGCGACCTGCTCGATGTCTATGACAGGACAAGGAACGAGGCGACAAGAAAGATAATGGACATGTTCCTGTTCTCGTACTACGTATGCGGTCTGAGATATTCAGACCTGCTGACGCTGGAATGGCGGCATATAGACTTCGAAAACAGGACGCTTACCAAGAACGTCTATAAGACAAAGCGCTCGATATCCCTGCCGCTCGTGGACAAGGCCATAGAGATCCTGCTCAGGTGGCGGAAGACCGGCGGCAACAGCCGTTTCGTGTTCAACCTGCTCGACGAGGGATTCGACCTGTCGGACATCGTCAAGCTGAACAACGCAAGATTGACAAAGAACAGGAACATCCAGCAGTCGCTCAGAAGCGTCGGGATAAAGATGGGGTTAAAATTCAACCTGACGATACACGTGGCCAGACACACATTCGCCGTACAGGCCTTGAAGAACGGGATGGACGCGCACACGATAAGCCACCTGATGGGCCATTCGTCAAGCCTTGTCACCGAGAAGGTCTATGCCGAGTTCCTGCCGGACACAATCAACACGACCGTCCGCGAGCAGCTTGAAAGGAACGTCATAGAGTACTCTTCTTCCTAACATTGGAGGAATAGCTCCCGCTCAAAAATAAGACAACTAATTACCCCGTGACATACCTTAAAACGGCACAAAACGACAGTAGCCGACCTCGAAAGTCAGCTACTGGCATATTTACAAAAGATTGAAAATCAATCAGATATTTCACAAATCAAGACTAATACTCTTCTTCGTTAAAAAAGAAATCGTCCTTGGTGGGGTAATCGGGCCAGATGTCTTCGATGGATTCGTAGACTTCGCCGTCGTCCTCAAGTTCGGTGAGATTCTCGATGACCTCCTCGGGGGCGCCGGAACGGTTGGCATAGTCGATAAGTTCTTCCTTTGATGCTGGCCATGGAGCATCGTCCAGGCTACTGGCAAGTTCAAGTGTCCAATACATATTCTCGAACAATTAAATTGTTAATAATCATTAATATAAATCAAAATGTCGCAAAAAGCGGCTCTATTTGCCCCAAAGATATGCAAAAAATCATAACAATAAGTATTTTTTGCCTAATTTTGTAGGCTTGGAAGCTGTTTCAACAACCGTACCAAAAGAAGAGCTTAGGAATATGTCATACGAGAAAAAGGAAATATACGAGGAAAAGACGACCGCGGAGATCGCTGTCCACGTCAAGGAAATCCTCCGGCTGTTAGGCGAGAATCCTGACAGAGAGGGGCTTGTGAAGACGCCGGAAAGGGTCGCCAAGGCGTTGCAGTTCCTCACGCAGGGATATTCACAGGACGGGGCGAAGATCATCCAGTCCGCCATATTCGATGAAGAGTACCGCCAGATGGTGCTGGTGAAAGACATAGAGCTTTACTCCACCTGCGAGCACCACATGATGCCGTTCCTGGGAAAGTGCCACGTGGCGTATATTCCTAATGGGAAGATCACGGGGTTGAGCAAGGTGGCAAGGGTCGTGGAGACTTTCGCGCGGCGGCTTCAGGTGCAGGAGAGGCTGACGGTCCAGATCAGGGACTGCATCGACAACGCGCTGCATCCGTTGGGAGTGGCGGTGGTCATCGAGGCGATGCACACGTGTATGTCGATCAGAGGGGTACAGAAGGCCAACGCAACGACCACAACCTCCGCATTCTCAGGGGCTTTCCTGACCTCGGCACGGACGAGGAATGAGTTTCTGAACCTGATTAAATAGAACAATACATATGATTTGGCTGAAAAAGACAAAAAGAGACAATGAATTATTAGGATCAAATTTCAAAACAGGCGAAAAGATAAGACAAAGATTATAATACGAACTAAAAAACACAACGGTATGTCAAACAAGATAATACTGACAGGCGACCGTCCGACCGGACGCCTCCACATTGGCCACTACGTCGGCTCCCTGAGGAACAGGGTGGCCATCCAGAATGCCGGCGACTACAAGAAGATGTTTGTCTTCATTGCTGACGCACAGGCTCTTACGGACAACTTCGATAACCCGGAGAAGGTTCGTCAGAACATCATCGAGGTGGCGCTGGACTACCTGTCAGTCGGCCTCGACCCTGACAAAGTGACAATATTCATCCAGAGCATGATACCGGAGCTCACCGAACTGACATTCTACTACATGAACCTTGTCACGGTGGCGCGGCTCCAGCGCAATCCGACCGTCAAGGCGGAAATCCAGATGCGTGGCTTCAGCCAGGACGGCGAGGAGCAGGCGTTCGGAAGCGGGCTTCCTGTGGGCTTCTTCTGTTACCCTATCTCACAGGCGGCGGACATCACAGCCTTCAAGGCTACCGATGTGCCTGTGGGTGAGGACCAGAAGCCTATGCTGGAGCAGGCGGTCGAGATCGTGCGCAGCTTCAACCGCATCTATGGCGAGACTCTCGTGGAACCGAAGGCTGTCCTGCCGGGCAACGCGGCATGTCTCCGCCTCCCGGGAACCGACGGCAAGGCGAAGATGAGCAAGTCCCTGGGCAACTGCATCTACCTCTCGGAGACCGCCGAGGAAATGCACAAGAAAGTGATGTCGATGTACACGGACCCTCAGCACATCAATGTCAGCGACCCTGGCCACGTGGAGGGCAACACCGTCTTCACCTACCTCGACGCTTTCTGCCGCGACGAGCATTTCGGACTCTATCTTCCTGAATATGCCAACCTCGACGAGTTGAAGGACCACTACAGAAGAGGCGGACTCGGTGACGTGAAAGTCAAGAAGTTCCTTGAGAAGATCCTCAACGAGGAGCTGGAGCCTGTAAGGGCGAGGAGAAAGGAATATGAGAAAGACATCCCGGCTGTCTATGAGATCCTCAAAAAGGGCAGCGAGGCCGCCGAGGAAGTCGCCGCCGCCACCCTCGATGACGTGAAGAAGGCGATGAGGATCGACTACTTCAACGACAAGGCGCTCATCGAGGAGCAGGCCAAAAGGTTCAACCAGTAATGAACAAGAATGAATATGCCCGTGCCAACAAGGAGTGGTTGGCCGAGAAGGGGAAAGAGGAGGGCGTGACGCGGCTGGCTAAAGGAGTCTGCTACAAGGTACTCCAATCAGGTTCTGAAGGCGGAAAGCAACCGACTCCAAGCAGCGTGGTCAGCTGTCATTATCTTGGCCGGACCATTGACGGCAAGTGCTTCGACACCAGCCTCGGAGGCTATCCGCTGGCCATCAGGCTCCGGGATCTGATCGAAGGCTGGGTCATCGCCCTGCAGCAGATGCGTGTCGGAGACAAATGGGAGATCTACATTCCGTCCGAACTGGGGTACGGGAGTTTCTCCCAACCGGGGATACCGGCCAACTCGACGCTGATCTTCGAAATCGAACTGCTCGGAGTGCAATAATGATCCGAAAGGCGACAGAAAAAGATATTCCGGCGGCGATGGAGCTATTCACCGCCGCTAAAAGTATCATGCGCTCGGACGGCAACAGCACCCAGTGGGGAGACGGCTACCCTGACGCCGGCATCGTACGCACGGACATCGGCATGGGCGGAGCGCACATCATTGAGCAAGACGGAAAGCCGGTCGGCTACTTCGCCCTGCTCCCCTCACCCGAACCGACATATTCATCAATCGACGGCAAGTGGCTTGACGACAGCTCACCCTACCACGTCATCCACCGCATCGCCAGCACCCCCGAGAGCCACGGCGTGTTCCGGAGGATCATTGAATATGCCCTTTCGGTCAGCGGCAACCTCCGTATCGACACCCACCGCGACAACCGGATAATGCGCCGCCTCATAGAGAAGTCCGGCTTCACCTACTGCGGCGTGATCGTTCTGGCCGACGGATCGGAAAGGCTCGCCTATCAAAAAATCACACAGCGATGAATCTTAAAAGAATATTCCTACTCACCGCGCTCGCACTTGGAGCCGCCACACTCTCCCCCGCACAGATCTACCCGCAGGAAGAGCTGCATTTCCGCGCTCCGGCGGTTCCGAAACAGATAATCTTCGCGGGCGACACCATACGGTTCGACAGGAGCGACCTTTATGAAAGGATGGACAGGGAGCTGATCTCGTTCACCTACATGCACTCCAACTCGATTCTGATGCTGAAGAAGTCCGACCGTTATTTCAGGATGGTCGAGCCGATACTCCGGCAGAACGGCATCCCGGACGACCTTAAGTACCTCATGGCGATCGAGAGCAACCTCAACCCGAAGGCTTATTCATCGGCGGGGGCGGCAGGTCTCTGGCAGTTCACCAAAACAACGGGCAAGGAATATGGTCTCGTCATCGACGCGGAGGTTGACGAGCGCTACAACATTGAGAAAGAGACCGTCGCGGCCTGCCAGTTCCTTCGTAAAGCCTACAGCAGGTACGGCGACTGGATGACGGTGGCCGCAAGCTACAACGCCGGACAGGCCGGCATCTCCAGGCGGCTGACAGACCAGAGGCAGAAGTCGGCTCTGAATCTTTGGATGGTAGAGGAGACCTCCCGCTACATGTTCAGAGTCCTCTCCGCAAAGATGTTTTTCGAAAATCCGGCCTCCTTCGGTTTCAATGTGAACGACTTCGAGAAGTACCCTACCTACTCTCCGAAAGAGGTCGTGACGGTCAGCGGAGCGATAGCCAGCCTGGTGGACTTCGCCGAAGAGCACGGTGTGACCTATTACCAGCTGAAAGAGGCCAATCTCTGGCTTAGGGACAACAAACTGCTCAACAAGGCCGGCCACACCTACAAGATCATCATCCCGAGTGGAAAATAGTGTTTCCTCTCTCTGGATTACCATTCAGATGTGTTGTGGTCACTGAGCCTGTCGAAGTGACGAAGTGTAGAAAAGGCAAAGCGACTTTATGTGTAGGCGACATCGAAAAAAAGGCAAATGTCAAATTTTGCACGTTACCAAAATTTGACGTTTGATTTTTTCGCTGTCTATTGGTGCACTCTTATGGATTTGCAAGTCATAGAGTAAATAGTACCTGTTATCAGGCACAAGCCTAAAGTGCATAGTCCGGTTATAAATAACTTAACCATTCGAGCACAAAGGCGGCGAAAAATAAAAACCTGAATTTTGGTCCACCGTGCAAAATTCAGGTTTTTCTTTTTTCGCCGCTCTCACAAGCAAAATCACAACCAATCCAAATCCAAGAGATTCGCGAAATCATCAATGACGTAATCAGCACCGGAGCCTTGCAGTTCCTCGCGCGTGGAGTTGCCATAGGTGACACCGCAAGTCCTGGCGCCGGCCCCGCGGCCCATCAGGATGTCAAAAGGCATGTCGCCGACAACCAATGTCCGGGATGCGCTGAATCCCAGTTTTTTCAAAGTCAGAAGGACAGGTTCCGGATCCGGCTTGGCTTTCGTCACGTCGTCCGCCCCAAGCACAAGCGAGATTTCCTTGTCAAAACCGAAAGTCATGACAAAATCCATGAGCGAATGATTAGAACGGGAAGAAGCGATTGTCAACACGAAACCCCTTCTGCGAAGTTCCGCCAGAGTTTCCGGCACATTAGGAAAAACCTTAGGAGCGAGCAGTTTCTTGTTCTCCTCGAATATGTCCCTGTACGCCTCGGCGCACTCCTGAGCCTGCCCCTCCGTCAACGACGGGAACATAGTCTTGAAGCTTTCACTCAAAGGAAGTCCGATTGTCGCCGCGCAGGCATATTCATCAGCCACTGGCAGGCAAAGTTTCTCCATCGTCATCTGAAGCGTCTTGACAATGGTATTTCTGGTATCGCAAAGGGTACCGTCAAAGTCCAGAATAATAAGTCCGTTGTTCATATCGCGGCAAAATTAACTCAAATTGTCGAGATTTCAAGCCCTCGGCACAGAAATGGCAACAGTACCATCGCCGCGCCAAAAACGAAGCGGACAATTATTATACCAACATATTAATTTTCATGAATATGAAGTCAAAGGATTTCGGCTTGCTCTGCGCTGCCATCACACTGTTTACGTTCTGTGGTCCTGTTCAGGCCGCAGGTTCACGCATGGAATTGACAATCAAAAACTACAATGGATGTTTGGCCGCACCTGAAACCAGCCTTACGGAAACATCTGCGAGTGCGGAAGATCCGAACGCGGCCGGAGACAACATCATCGGTGATTACCTTGTCGATCATAAAGGCGAGAAAAGCAAGGTCAAGGTTTTCAAAAATGCCGACGGCTCCTACACCGCACAGGTCTTCTGGGTCCAGAACAGGGCAGAGAAAGATGGATCTGTCCGCAAGGACGCCAAGAATCCGGACAAGTCGCTGAGGAATGTCGATTGTGACAAAATCGTGATATTCAAAGGTTTGAAATATGACGCTTCTGCCAAAGTCTGGAGTGGAGCCAACATCTATGACCCAGTGCGAGGCATCAACGCCTCCCTCAAAGCCTGGTTCTCGGACTCCAAGACCCTTTCGCTAAAGGGCTCCAAGATGGGCTTCTCCGAAACCGTGACCTGGACCAGACTGTAAGCTTTCTTCATAAGGACAACAATGGAACAGAATCCAACAACATTCGCCGAAAGGGTGACCGCTGAACTGGATGCGCTTCATTCAGAGGAGAAGCGCGTCGTGCTGCCACGGTTCTTCAAGTGTGGAGTCGGCGAATATGGTGAAGGCGACCGTTTTCTGGGTGTGGTCGTGCCGGATGTCAGGGCCGTGGCGAAAAAGAATCTGTTCGCATCGTTGTTCGACATAGAGGCCTTGCTAGGTTCTCCTTGGCACGAAGCCCGTCTATGTGCGCTTATAATCCTCGTGCAGCAGAGCCGGAAATCCGTCCCGAAAGAGGTTTTCGAGTTCTATCTTTCACACACCTCCGGAATCAACAACTGGGATCTGGTCGACCTGACCGCTCCATCCATTGTCGGTGGCTATCTTCTTGAGAACCCACAGGAGCGGGAGCGGTTATATTCATTGGCGGACAGCACTTTGCTGTGGGAGCAGAGAATCGCCATCGTCTCGACTCTGACTCTGATCCGGAACGGCGAGTTCAATGACACTTACTCTCTGGCTGTCAAGCTGATGTCCCATAAGCACGACCTGATGCACAAGGCCGTCGGCTGGATGCTCCGCGAAGCCGGCAAGCGCGACCGGCGCCGCCTCGAACTCTTTCTCGATGAATATGCCACCTCGATGCCCCGCACGATGCTCCGCTACTCCATCGAGAAATTTCCCGAGCCCCTCCGCCGCCACTACCTAACCCTGAAGTGACCTCGTATTCCGCCTCCCCGTTGATTTCATAGTAACATGAAAAAAATAAGTTGCCTCAGATTAAGAGAAGATTTTCGAGGATAG
>ENA-UAIJ01000247-UAIJ01000247.1-human-gut-metagenome-genome-assembly--contig:-NODE-247-length-15106-cov-4.519102_pt1 | contig 15106 bp, 11 predicted proteins | sample MGYA00244417_ERZ654385 | MGnify/ENA primary metagenome ERZ654385 (study PRJEB26926, sample SAMN06165087) | human gut metagenome | biome: ENVO:00009003; feature: ENVO:2100002; material: ENVO:00002003...
ATGGCTGCCCGGACGGTTCAGCGTCATGACCAGTTTCGTGCGGTCGAACACTGCATGCTCAAAATCCTGGTCGAACGTGATGGCATCGTGAGGGCAGGCATTCACACAGAGTTGGCAGAACATGCACGAACCGAGGTCGTATTCGTACTTAACCAATATCTTCTTTTTCTTGCCGTCTTCCGTTTCAACCATCTCGCCGGTCACCTTGATAGTGTCGTTGGGACAAGCCATCTGGCACAAACCGCAAGCTACACACCGATGTTCATTTTTATCATTATGGGGCATGGTCAGCGTGCCACGGAAACGGTCGGAGAGTTTCAATGTCGAGCGGTTTTCCGGATATTGTTCGGTAGTCTTTCGTCGGCAGAATACGGTCATGGTTGTCTTCATACCTGTCAGCAGAGAAGTGACGCCGTGTATGAGTCCGCCGATATAAGAGTTCTTTTCTTTCATTACTTTTGCCTTTATTAAAATTATCCGCAAGGAAATCTTGCTCCGGCGCTACGCCGGTTAGAAATGCAATTTAAATACTACAATTAATACCATCAAAATCAAGTTCACCATAGAGATGGGTACCAGGTACTTCCACTCCAGATTCAGAATCTGGTCAATACGCAGGCGGGGGAAGGTCCACTTTATCCACATCAGCAGGAAGACTACGAAGAAGGCCTTTCCGAAGAACCATACAAATCCCGGAATGTAATCCATCACTGCGTTGAAGCCGTCCAGGCCTACGATGTGTAGCGGCATCCAGCCTCCCAGGAAGATGGTGGCTGCCACGGAGGCTACGATAAACAGATTCAAATATTCTGCCAGATAGAAGAATCCGAAGCCCATACCGCTGTATTCCGTATGGTATCCGGCAGTCAACTCGCTTTCGGCTTCGGGCAAGTCGAAGGGACCGCGGTTGGTTTCCGCATTTCCGGCAATGAGGTAGATGATGAAGGCTATCAATGCAGGGATATGTCCCTTGAAGATGAACCAGCCGTCAGCTTGTCCTTCTACTATTTCGGAGAACTGCATGGTTCCCATCAACACTACCATTGTCAGTATGCTCAATCCGCAGGACAACTCGTAGCTGATAATCTGCGCACCGCTTCGCATGGCTCCAATCAGCGAGAATTTATTGTTGGAACTCCAGCCTGCCAGCAGGATACCCACTACGCCGATACTCGATGCAGCCAGCAGGAAGAACACTCCTACATTGAAGTCCAATACCTCCAATCCCTTGTTGATGGGCAGGCAGGCAAATGTCAGGAAAGAAGCGATGATTACCATGAACGGTGCCAGATTGTAGAGGAACCGGTCAGAGAATTTCAAATCAATGATTTCCTTTGTCAACATCTTGATGACGTCGCAGGGCACTTGGAGCAATCCCCATTTCCCCACGCGCATCGGACCGAGGCGGCATTGGAAGAAGGCGCATATTTTACGCTCCATGTAAATCAGGATGATGGCAAGCACGGCATACATCAAGATGATGCATACGCCAATCACCACGCATTCGAGGAATATTGCCAGACCTTCCGGCATCAGGGAAGTCAGCATCTGGTGTATCCAGTTGGTTACTATACTAAAGTCAAACACGTTGTTCATTTACTATTTACAATTTACTATTTACAATTTACGAGGCGCTTTTTGATTTACAATTCACAATGTACAATTTACAATTTGGCTGCGCTGTAATTCCGCATGGTAAATTGTAAATTGTCAAATCGTAAATCCTTTTATCTGTCAATATCTGGTACTACATAATCCAATGTTCCGCCAATGGCAATAAGGTCGGCGATTTTAGCTCCGCGGCAAATCGTATTTACGGTCGATACCAATGGCAAGCCCGTACTGCGGAAATGCAGGCGGTAAGGCATCTTGTCGCCATGGCTTTCGAGGAAGACGCCGAACTCACCGCGGCTACCTTCTACGGCTGCATAATAAGTGCCTTCCGGTACGTGGATAATAGGTTTCATCTTTTCCTGGTAGGCTCCTTCCGGGATGTTGTCTATCAGTTGCTCGATAATCTTCAAGCTCTCCAGAATTTCATCCATACGGATAAGGTAGCGTGCCCATGAATCGCCTTCGGTGCGGATGATTTCTTTAAAGTCCACCTTGTCATATACGGCATATGGCATACGCTTACGCACGTCGCAGGCCCATCCGCTGGCGCGTCCGGTGCCTCCGGTAGCTCCAAAGGCGATGGCATCTTCCCGTGAGAGTATACCCACACCTTTCAGACGTTGCTGGGCAATGATGTTCCCGGTGAATACGTCGTGATATTCGTGTAGGATACCGCGGAGGTAGGGGATAAACTCCTTCACTTTCTTTACGAAGCCGGGAGCAATGTCTGCCTGCACGCCACCGATGGTGTTGTAGTTCATGATGAGGCGTCCGCCGCAAGTTTCCTCAAAGATGTCGAGTATCTTTTCGCGGTCGCGGAAACCGTAGAAGAAGGCCGTTAATGCACCCAGGTCCATAGCAAGACAAGAATAGAACAGCAGGTGAGAGTCTATTCGCTGCAACTCGTCCATGATGGTACGTATGTACTGCACGCGTTCGCTTACTTCCACGCCCATTGCCTTTTCGATACACATGCACAAGGCATGGCGGTTCTGGTGTGCGCCCAGGTAGTCCAGACGGTCGGTCAGAGCCAAGGTCTGCGGATAGGTCAGGCTTTCGCACATCTTCTCGATACCCCGGTGGATGTAGCCGCAGTTGGCATCAATCTTGTCGATGATTTCACCCTCCAATGATACACGGAAGCGCATTACGCCGTGGGTGGCCGGATGTTGGGGACCGATGTTCACCACATATTCCTCATCACCGAAAAGTTGCATCTCCTTATTCTTGATGCTACCGTCGGGATTCAGCTCCAATTCCATGGTGGTGTCCACCGTTTCTTCGTTGTCCATACGCAACGGATTATCTTTTTCCGGCTCATTGTCTTTACGCATGGGATAGCCTACCCAGTCATTGCGCAGATAGAGTCGGCGCATATCCGGATGACCGATGAAAACGATGCCGTAAAAGTCGTAGACTTCGCGCTCGTTGAAATCCGCAGCTTTCCAGATATCGCTGACGGAAGGAAGTTCGGGATGTTCCCGGTTTAGAGTGGCGGTGCGTACCGCTATCCGTTCGCCGGTAACAGTAGATTCCAACAGATAGACTACACCGAGTCCGCGGGGGGTGTCCGGTGCGTCTTTCTCGTCGGGTATTCCCCAATCCATACCGCTGAGGCATTCCAGGAAGTCCATTTGTTTCTCTTTCCGCAGACGCAGCATTTCGTCGTGCAGGACTGAGGGCTCTATGTATTTTATTTCCATATTTTTAAGTACTGATTAGTGGTTCTCTTCTTTTCTGTTTACTCCACCGAAGTATTTCTCTATTTTCACTTTACGCTGCAATTGCATCATGCCGTAGTAGAATGCTTCCGGACGCGGAGGGCAACCGGGAATGTAGACATCCACCGGCAGAATCTTGTCCACACCGTTCACCACGTGATAGGATTTCTTGAACGGGCCTCCGCTGACGGCACAGCCGCCTACGGCTACTACATATTTCGGATCGGCCATCTGGTCGTAAAGACGTTTCAGAACGGGAGCCATCTTGTTGGTTATTGTTCCGCAAACCATAATCATGTCTGCCTGGCGCGGACTGGCACGGGCTACCTCGAACCCGAAGCGCGCCATATCGTAGCGGGCTGCGCCGAGGGCCATGAATTCGATACCGCAACAGCTGGTTGCAAACGTAAGAGGCCACAGTGAGTTGCTGCGTCCCCAGTTGACGAAATCGTCCAGTACGCCAAGGGCGACATTGGCGCCTCCGGCATTAAGTTCCCGAACCAGTTTCTCCAACGTTTCGTTGTCTGTAAACTCCTCATAAGGGATAGATTTAATTTTCGGTTTCTTTGTTACTTCCATTCCAAAGCTCCTTTCCTCCAGGCATAAGCAAGGCCCAGAATCAATATAATCAGGAAAAATAAAACACTGAAAAGTCCTGCCACGCCAAGTTCGCGGGTGATGACTGCCCAAGGGAACAGAAATACCGTTTCCACTTCGAACATCAGGAACAAGATGGCAAACAGATAGTAACCTACCCGGAATTGCATCCACGATTTACCGCGGGTAGGGATACCACACTCGTACGGCTCCATCTTCTGTGCATTGTACGAACGGGGTGCTATCGCATTGGAGAGCGCGATGACGATACCCACGAAAGCGATTGCCGTCAATAAGACGACCACTAACAAAGTAAAGTTCATAAACCTGATAAGATTTTAGATATATAATAATAGATACATCGCACCGGAGGACAAAACCTCTGATTTGTTGTCCGGCGAGGTCAGGGGCAAGCGTCTGCGCTTGCAGGCCTTCTAAATGATAATCTTTCTTAGCCCGAACACGTAATAATTCGCGTCGGGTACGGGATGAGGAGACAGATTCAACAAACGGTCGCATTCCGGTGCATAGGCATGCTGCTGCATCTTGTAGATGTACATGCGCAGGAGTACGCTTTTGTTGGTTGGTACTTGCGTATGGTCCACATGTTCTATGCAGAGGGAGTTTGGTGAAAACAAGTCGTAGAACTTCTGGACTGCTTGTTGGGTGGTAGGAGCTTGTGACAGCGTACAGCATTCTGCTTGTCGGGTGGCAGGAACGCACAAAATATCTGCAGCTCCGGTTGCACTGTCGTGCAATAGGGCTGCAAAGATTATGATTAAACAGTATTTAATGCATTGCTTCATACCACAATTCTCTCTTTCAAGGACGCAAAGATATAATAAGTATTGTTCAATTTGCTATCCCCGCATAACAAAAAATGATTATTTTTACACTTTTTATCCTAAATCAATTCCGTTTCCAGAAATCCGTTGTGAAAAGCAGCAGTACGGTAAATAACTCAAGACGACCCAGAAGCATTAAAAAGGATAACAGCCATTTAGCTGCATCGGGCAGGGCATTCCACGAATAGGCAGGTCCGGTTTTACCCAATCCGGGTCCCATATTACCGATACTGGAAATAACGCAGCCCATTGATTCTTCAGCTCCGACCTCCATAGCCATCATGAGCAGTGTGCTGATGACTATAATGGCGATATAAATAAAACAAAAGGCCAGTACGGTGGAGACAATGGAGGGAGAGATTACCTGCTTGTTTATCCGTACCGGAAGTATGGCATTGGGATGTAGGATGTGTTTGAACTCGTTTCGTGAAACTTTGGTAAGAATTACCATACGTATACACTTCAAGCCTCCGGTGGTACTGCCTGCACACGCTCCCATCAGCATGATGATGGTAAGCAGCCCCCACAAGACGGGTGTCCATTGCATATAGTCATCTGTCGCAAAACCGGTGGAGGTCTGGAGGGAGATTACCTGGAACAAGGATTTGCGGAAGGATTCTTCCATCCCCATGGGACTGGTATAGTAAAGCACGATGGCTATGACGGCAGTGAAGAGCACAACTGAACCGAAATAGAATTTCAGCTCGGCATTGCCGATGAACTTCTTGAATTTCCGGTTGACGAACAATAATAGCAAGGTGAAGTTGATGCCGGAGATAAACATGAAAATGGAGATGACATATTCTATATAAGGAGATTTGTAGTAGGCAACGCTGGCCTGCTTGGTGGAGAAGCCACCGGTACCGGTAGTGGCAAATGCATGGCAGATACTGTCGAACCAGTCCATACCTCCAAGCATCAGCAGACCGACAAGCAGAGCGGTTATGCCGGCATAGATACTCCAAATCCATTTGGCGGTGATACCGATACGGGGATGAACCTTGTCATGTGTAGGGCCGCTTGCCTCGGCGGCGAACACCTGCAGGCCACTGACTCCGAAGATGGGAAGCACTGCAATGGTGAACATGATGATTCCCAAGCCGCCAATCCACTGTGTCATACTGCGCCAGAACAGTATTCCATGAGGAAGTGACTCGATGTCGTCCAAGATGGTGGCACCCGTACTGCTGAAACCGGACATGGTTTCGAAGAATGCATTGGCAATGTCGGGTATGTATCCGCCTATATAGAAAGGCAGCATTCCGAAAAGAGAGAATGCCACCCAGGCAAAGCTGACCAGTACATATCCGTCACGGCGCGTCAGTTGCCGTTCACCTCCCTTGCCGAGAGCCGCCAGCAATAAGCCTACCCCTGCTGTGATGCCTCCTGCTTTCCAGAAGTCGAGCATATCGCTTTCTCTGTAGTAGAAGGACACGCCCGAACAGACCAGAAACATGACTGTTTCCAGCAATAGCAGAATACCGATAATCCGTATGATTGTCTTGAAGTTAATCATTTACCAACTACTCATTCTCAATTAGTTAAAGTATTTTTCGATTTTCTTAATCATCATGTTCAGGCAGAATACCACTACATGGTCACCCGGCTGTATCAGGGTGTTACCCATAACCACAACGCCTTCCCCCTGGCGGATAAGTCCGCCGATGGTGGCTCCTTTCGGGAGGCCGAGGTCTTTTACCGGATGTTTGGTAATCTTCGAGCCAGCCTTAACGGTAAACTCCGCTACATCGGCATTGGCAAAGGTCAGGCATTTCACGTTGCTGACGTCCGCATCCAGCATCATCTGGTAGATGTGGCTGGCAGCAATCATCTTTTTGTTGATGACGGTGCCGATGTCAAGGCTTTCGGCCATGCCTATGTAGTCGATGTTCTCCACTTCCGCTACGGTTTTGCTGACTCCCATGCGTTTGGCGGCAAGGCAGGCCAGGATATTAGTCTCCGAGTTGCCGGTCAAGGCAACGAAGGCTTCCGTATTTTTCAGTCCCTCTTCCACAAGCAGGTCCATATCCCGTCCGTCGCCATTGATAATCATGGTACGGTCGTCAAGCAGCTCGGTCAGGCGGTTGCAGCGGTTCAGGTCGTTGTCCACGATTTTCACCTGCATGTAGTCCGGGACATATTGGGCGGTTCGTACGGCAATCCGGCTTCCACCCATAATCATCACGTTGCGCACATCGGCATAATCTTCCTTGCCGGCTATTTTGCGGATGTAGGGGACGTATTTTCGTGTGGTGGTGAAGTATACGATGTCATGTAGCTTGATGGTATCGTCACCACGGGGAATCAGTGTTTCGCTTCCCCGTTTGATGGCTACCACGTGATAGGGCAGCTCCGGTCCGCCCAACTCATGGAGGGGGATGTTCAGTATCTCGGCTTTTTCGCGCATCTTGGTGCCTATCAGTATCAAGGCTCCTCCGCAGAATTCCCACCATTGGCGTACCCAGCTCATGCGGATGGAGGACACGATTTCCTTGGCGGCAAGCATTTCCGGGTAGATGAGTGAGTCGACACCCAGCTTCTGGAAAAATTCCTTGTTTTTGGGCAGCAGGTATTCGTAGTTGTCAATACGGGCTACGGTCTTCTGTGCTCCCAGATTGTTGGCAAGCATGCATGCGGTCATGTTCCGGCTTTCATCGGGGGTGACGGCTATGAACAAGTCGGCTTCTCCCACTCCCACTTCTTTCAAGCCTTTTATGGAGGTAGGGGAGGCTGTAGCCGTCATCAAGTCGAAGTTGGAGTTCAGTGTGCTCAACTTCTCTTCGTTGTCGTCCATCAGAATGATGTCCTGCTTCTCGCGGGACAGCAATTTGGCCAAGTGTGTGCCTACTGCGCCGGCACCTGCAATAATTATTTTCACTTTTAATTCGTTGATAGTTGATAATTAATAGTTGACCTATGGGGTAAATGTTCAAACTGTCAATTTTCAACTATCAATTATCAATTGATTATAGATTCCTTCTTCGTCCATTCCGCAAAGATGATGCAACTCTTGTATGGTGCCGTGTTCTATGAAGGCATCGGGTACACCGATACGTCTGATACGGGGAATATAGTCATTGTCCGCCATGAACTCCAGTACGGCACTGCCCATTCCTCCTTTTTTGACGCCGTCTTCTATGGTGACGACATGCTGGAAGTTGAGTCCCACCTCGTGCAGCAGGGCTTCGTCGAGCGGCTTGAGAAAACGCAGGTCGTAGTGGGCTATGGAGATTCCTTTGTCCTTCTCCGCACGTTCTATGGCACGTGCGGCCACGTTGCCTATGGGACCGAGGGTGATGACTGCCAGGTCTTTGCCTTCTTTCAGTCTGCGCCCTTTGCCTACGGGGATTTCTTCCAGCGGACATTTCCAATCCAGCAATACGCCGCGTCCGCGGGGATAGCGGATGACGAACGGACCTTGGTCCGGCAACTGTGCCGTGTACATCAGGCGGCGCAATTCATGTTCGTCCATCGGTGAAGATATGGTCAGGTTGGGAATCGGACGGAAATAGGCCAGGTCGAAAACTCCGTGGTGTGTCGGTCCGTCTTCTCCTACCAGTCCGGCGCGGTCCAGGCAAAGTACGACGGGGAGGCGGAGCAGGGCGATGTCATGGATGACATTATCGTATGCCCGCTGCATGAAGGAGGAGTAGATGTTGCAGAAAGGCTGCATTCCTTCTTTAGCCATACCGCCCGAGAAAGTGGCTGCATGCCCTTCGGCAATACCCACATCGAAGGCACGGTCGGGCATGGTGTCCATCAGCTTGTTCATGGAGCAGCCGGTGGGCATGGCGGGGGTTACTCCGACGATTTTCGGATTTTCCTTTGCCAGTTCTACCAGCGTTTCCCCAAACACGTCCTGGAAAAGCGGAGGCAAATTGCTGGTATCCGCCTTGAGGCGTTCTCCGGTTTCCGGATCGAACTTGCCCGGTGCATGCCAGATATCGGGATTCTTCTCGGCAGGTTCGAATCCTTTTCCTTTCACAGTGTGCAGATGCAGTATTTTCGGTCCCTGCATATCTTTGATGTCCCGCAGGACACGGGCTATGTTTTTCACATCGTGTCCATTGATAGGGCCGAAGTAGCGGATGTTCATCCCTTCAAAGATATTCTGCTGCTGGGCGGCCATTGATTTCAGGCTGTTGGCGAAGCGAATCAGCGCTTTGCGGCGGTCCTCGTTCAAAAGTCCCATTTTGAACAGCAGTCTGGATGTCTTGAAGCGCAGCTGGTTATAGCGGTTGCTGGTAGTCAGGTTGAAAAGGTACTGCTTCATGCCACCTACACTTCTGTCTATCGACATGTCATTGTCGTTGAGAATGATAAGAAGGTTGTTGGGGGTGGACGAAGCGTTGTTCAGTCCTTCGAAAGCCAGGCCGCCGCTCATGCTTCCATCACCGATGACGGCGACCACATGGCGGTCTTTCTCGCCTTTTTCGGCAGCGGCAACAGCCATGCCAAGAGCGGCGGAGATTGAATTTGATGCATGTCCGCAGGTGAATGTGTCATAATCGCTTTCCTCTGGTGAGGGAAAAGGACGAACTCCCTTGAATTTACGGTTGGTGGAGAATGCTTCACGGCGTCCGGTCAGTATCTTGTGCCCGTACGCCTGATGGCCTACATCCCAGACTATGCGGTCGTACGGAGTATTGAATACGTAGTGCAGGGCAACGGTCAGCTCTACCGTGCCCAGGCTGGCTGCGAAATGTCCGGGGTTGCAGGAAACCTCCTTTATAATGTCTTGCCTCAATTCTTTACAGACTTCAGGAAGCTCTTCTACGCTGAGTTGGCGTAAATCCTCGGGAAATGTAATGGTGTTAAGCAAGTTATATGTTGTTGGTTCTGTTCTCATTTCTAATCTGAAGATTACAAAATGCAAAAATAGCAAAAGAAAACGGATGGCGGGAAGTTTTAGAAGGAAAAAAAGCCTCTTTTGTTCACTTCTGTTTTTGCTTTCTCTTTGCATACGCCACATTTCTCGTTCAGCCTGCCTATGGTTAAGGGAAAAGATGCCTGATAGTAAATCGTTCCTCCATGGAGAAAATATTGTTCCATCCTGGGAGAAAAAATCGTTCCACCATGGTGGAACGATTTTTTCTCCATATAGGAATGATTTGGTGTTAGTAGACAAGGATATTAATCCTTCCAAAGATTGACTTTTATTCTCGCACGTGACCGTCTGTGATAAGAGCTGCTCTACACTTGATGTTTGTTGAAAAATGCAATTTTATAAATTATTTATTGCAACTTTTTAGAAGCTTTGGTTGTTGTTGATATAATATTATGTATATTGCGAAGTGGAATATGTCCTGTTTATCAATATGTTATACAATTCTGAATTGTATGTGATGGTATTCTTGGTTGTAATATGTGTCGGAATGGGGTGTAATCACGAATTGTTAAATGAATAAACAATGAATGATATGAAGAAAAAGCTTGACTTTAAAGTTTTGGCTATTATGGGCGTAGTGGTTTTTTCCGCTTGCGGTTCTGATAGCGATCTGTTCAACCCGGAAAAGGCGGCAGCTAAGAAAGAGGCACAGTATGCATCGGCTTTTGTGCAGAGGTATGGAGAAATTGCAGTTGATCAGGATTGGGGATTTGGGGTAACACCGACAACGCGTGTTGCTAACACTAATAGCAATCAATGGAAAGATTTTACGGAAGTACCGGGGAGTGTTACGGCTACAGAAAAAGAAGTGGTTACGGAATGGTTTAAAACATATCGGAATCCACAATCCATTGGGGGGGATTGGACCGACTTTTTTGTTCAACATGTAAGTGGCTCACACTCTAATATGGATTTTTTGGTTGCGGCATCAGATGACCATATCAATAATTTTAATGCTACTGAGGGGGCTATAATGCTAATGCAGAATAGTGGAACGTCTTCTTTTGGTTATAGGGCTTCTCTGGATGGTAAAATGCACTATAATTATACTATACAATATATTGAGGGTGCTTATTATGTGGGATTTGACTTTGAAGCTACCGGACAGAACCCAAATCAACAAGTGGCTGCAGATGGGTATTATAGTGATTGGATTGTGAAGATCTCTCCGGCCGTATATACGAATGCGTACAGAATCATAGCAGAAGACCTTGGAGACAGTGATGATTTTGACTTCAACGATGTCGTGTTTGATGTAGCGACCAATGGAGGAGCAACTATCATTACCCTGCAGGCTGCGGGTGGTACTTTGCCTTTGTATATTGAGGTGGGCGGTGATAGCCGTGAAGTTCATGGACTCTTTGGTGTTTCTAATACTACAATGGTAAATACAGGTGCTGGGGCAACTAAGGCTCCGGTGATGTACAGAGTTGACGGTACCGGTGCCGTAAATGTCAAAGTGGAAGGTCAAAATGCTGAAGTATATACACTGAAAGCGGAGATAGGCAAAGCTCCGCAGAAGATACGTGTAGAGACAAGATATGAATGGACTGCTGAACGTCAGGATATTAATGATAAATATCCAGGTTTTGCAGATTGGGTGGCTGATCCTACGGTTAATTGGTATTAATGGAATATATAGTATTTAAGGTAGGTGATATAATGGAAGGTTATATTACCTGCCTTTTTTATGTTTCGACCGTTATATATTGAAATTTACTATCTTTGTGGCGTAGCAAGCAGTTGGTACATCATTTTTTTCGAGAAAGTGAATGGTTTATTTATTCCGAGCTTATGAATCTTTATACGCCTGTAGAAGTAGTTTCCGGTATGCCCCTTCTTTCGCAAGAGAATAATCTGTTGCTGATGGGTTCTTGTTTTGCGTCCGAGATGGGGCAAAGGCTGGTGGATGCCAAGTTCCGTTGTGACGTCAATCCTTATGGTGTGCTTTATAATCCGTTTTCCATTTCTGCGGCATTGCGTGAAATCATTGCGGGCAGATGCTACAATGAAAACGATATTTTCCTCTTTCATGAACTTTGGCACAGTGCCATGCATCATGGTAGCTTTTCCTCAGTCTCTGCAGAGGAAACATTGGCAGGTATTAACGGGCGTTTGAAAAGCGCCCATGAAAGATTGGATCGGTTGGATTGTCTGCTACTGACTTTCGGCTCTGCTTGGGTATATGAAAATAAAAAGACGGGAACTATAGTTGCCAACTGCCATAAGCAACCTGAGTCTTGCTTTACTCGTCACATGCTTTCCGTCAGTGAAATAGTGTCTGACTACACCTCTTTGCTTTCCGGCTTGCTGGCGCGGATTCCCCGGTTGAAAGTATTGTTCACCGTCAGCCCCATCCGCCACGTGCGTGACGGAATGCATGCCAACCAGCTCAGTAAAGCTACCTTGCTGCTTGCCGTGAACCAGTTGCAAGCCACTTTCCCGGAACATGTTTTCTATTTTCCGGCTTATGAGTTGCTGCTCGACGAGCTTCGTGACTATCGATTCTATGCAGAAGACATGGTGCATCCTTCCGAAACGGCCATTCGCTATGTCTGGGAACGGTTTACCCGGTCGTGTATCTCTGCCGATGCGTTACGGATTATGGAAGAAAGTGAAAATATCCGTAAGATGTTGTCACATAAGCCATTTTATCCCGCTTCAGAAGAGTATAAGCGTTTTTTAGGACAAATTGTGTTAAAAATAGACCAACTTAACGGAAAATACCCGTACTTAGATTTCCAAAAAGAGAGAGAAATATGTCGTATTCGATTGAAAGCATAACCGAAAGTATTGGCGCACGGCGTATGGGAAACGCGCCGGCTACCATAGACTGGCTGCTCACTGACAGCCGTTCCCTGAATTTTCCTGAGGAAACATTATTCTTTGCCTTGACCACCAAGAGGAATGACGGTGCGCGCTATATTGCAGATTTATATGCCCGTGGAGTACGTAATTTTGTGCTTAGCGAAGAAAGCTTTAGATTAATGGACAATGGACAATTGACAATTGACAATGCTATGCAGCGTGATGATGCGCAGTCAATTGTCAATTATCTCATTGTTCCCAACCCGCTGAAAGCCTTGCAAAAACTGGCGGAACAGCATCGGAACCGGTTCCAGATACCGGTCATCGGTATTACGGGAAGCAACGGTAAGACTGTTGTGAAGGAATGGCTGCACCAGTTGCTCAGTCCGGAACGTGCCATTATCCGTTCTCCCCGCAGTTATAACTCTCAGATTGGAGTGCCTTTGTCTGTGTGGCAGATGAACGAACAGTCCGAACTTGCTATTTTTGAAGCCGGTATTTCCGAGCCGGGGGAAATGCGTGCTTTGCAGAACATTATCAAGCCTACCATAGGTATACTGACCAATATAGGAGGGGCTCACCAGGAAAATTTCTTCTCGTTGCAGGAGAAATGCATGGAGAAGCTGACGCTTTTCAAGAATTGTGATGTAGTGATTTATAATGGTGACGATGAGTTCGTCAGCAACTGTGTGGCGAAGTCCATGCTGTCTGCACGTGAGATTGCGTGGAGCCGGAAAGATATGGAACGTCCTCTATATATAAGTAAGGTGGAGAAACGGGATGACTGTACTGTCATTTCCTATCGCTATCTGGATATGGACAATACGTTTACTCTACCGTTCATAGATGATGCTTCCATCGAGAATTCGCTGAACTGCCTGGCCGCATGCCTCTATCTGATGCTTCCTGCCGAACAGATTACAGAACGTATGGCAAGGCTGGAACCCATCGCCATGCGGCTGGAAGTCAAGGAGGGAAAAAACAACTGTCTGTTGATTAACGACAGTTATAATTCTGACCTTGGCTCATTAGATATTGCACTCGATTTTCTTTACCGCCGTTCGCAAAGTAAGGGATTGAGGCGGACTTTGGTTCTTTCGGATATATTGGAGACCGGTCAGAACACGCCGACACTTTACCGACAAGTGGCACAGCTGGTAAACAGCCGTGGCATTGAACGCATCATAGGTGTAGGAAATGAAATATCTTCCTGCGCTGCACGCTTTAATATAGAGAAGACCTTTTATCCGGATACAGCGGCCTTGATACGTGCCATTCAGCGTGGGGAACTTCGCCTTGAAAACGAAATAATTCTGATTAAGGGTGCACGTAAGTTCGGTTTTGACTCCTTGACGGAAGTATTGGAGAAGAAGGTGCACGAAACCATTCTGGAGGTTAATCTTGGAGCGATGATTGCCAATCTGAACTATTATCGTGGCAAGCTGAAGCCGGAAACAAAGATGGTCTGCATGGTGAAAGCCTCCGCTTACGGTGCAGGTTCTTATGAGATAGCCAAGACTTTGCAGGAACATCATGTCGATTATCTTGCCGTGGCGGTTGCCGACGAAGGCTCCGAACTCCGCAAAGCGGGCATCACTGCGAACATCATTATCATGAATCCTGAGATGACTGCTTTCAAGACCATGTTCGATTACAAGCTGGAGCCCGAAGTATATAGCTTCCATCTGCTGGACGCTTTGATTAAAGAAGCGGAAAAGGAAGGTATCACAAACTTCCCCATCCACATAAAGCTGGATACCGGTATGCACCGCCTGGGGTTTGCTCCGGAGGATATGCCCCGGCTGATAGAACGGCTGAAGGGACAGAATGCTGTGATTGCCCGTTCCGTCTTCTCGCATTTGGTAGGGAGCGATTCGCAACAATTCGACAGTTTTACACGCCGGCAGATAGAAATGTTCGAGAAAGCGTCCATGGAATTGCAGGAGGCTTTTCCGCATAAGATACTTCGCCATATCTGCAATTCCGCAGGTATCGAGCGTTTCCCCGGGGCGCAATTCGATATGGTGCGCCTGGGTATCGGCCTCTATGGTGTCAATCCCATAGACAATTCCATTATGAATAATGTGAGCACGTTGAAGACTACCATCCTCCAGATACGTGATGTTCCCGAAGAGGATACGGTGGGGTATAGCCGGAAAGGGCATCTCACCCGTCCGTCGCGTATAGCGGCTCTTCCCATCGGTTACGCCGACGGCCTGAACCGCCATCTTGGAAATGGACATGCCTATTGTCTTGTAAACGGCCAACGGGCTGTCTATGTAGGGAATATCTGCATGGATGTCTGTATGATTGACGTGACGGACATCGATTGCAAGGAGGGTGACAGTGTGGAAATTTTTGGTGACCATCTGCCTATAACCGTTCTTTCCGATGTACTCGAAACTATTCCTTATGAGGTGTTGACAAGCGTTTCTACACGGGTAAAACGTATTTATTATCAAGACTGAAGATAGGGGGCAGGGATTAGGGATTAGGGATTGCGATAAAATTAATCCTTAATCCTTAATCCCTAATCCTTAATTTTCCTATCTTTGCACTATAATTAATCAGATATAACTATGACAAACTTACTTTTATTAGGCTTTCTGCCCAGCGGTTCCGAATGGGTTATC
>ENA-UAIJ01000297-UAIJ01000297.1-human-gut-metagenome-genome-assembly--contig:-NODE-297-length-13187-cov-3.763402_pt1 | contig 13187 bp, 11 predicted proteins | sample MGYA00244417_ERZ654385 | MGnify/ENA primary metagenome ERZ654385 (study PRJEB26926, sample SAMN06165087) | human gut metagenome | biome: ENVO:00009003; feature: ENVO:2100002; material: ENVO:00002003...
GGTCAACGCCGTGGCACTCCTCATCCAGGAACTGCGGGCTTTTCGCGCCGGGGATGCTTCGAGGCACAAAGGAGAAGGAATATCCCGTCATCGCCGGATGCCCGTAGGTCTCAAACGGGAACTGCGTGCCGCGGCCGAGGCTGACCACCGTACCCTCGAAGTAGCAGGTTGAAGAATATAGGTACACCGCCCTCATATCCTTGATGTTCGGGGAAGGCGGCAGGATAAGGCTGTAGCGGGTGTTATGGGTGTAATTCAGGCACGGAATCACAGTCAGGTCGCAGGTACCGTTCTCCAGCCATTTCTCGCCGTTGATCATCAGCGCCAACTCACCGAGCGTCATTCCGTGAACAGTCGTGATCGGCAGCCAACCGACACCGGACTTGAATTTCATATCCAGGACAGGACCGTCAACATAGAAGCCGTTCGGGTTCGGGCGGTCAAGAATGACGACCTGTTTCCCGTCTCTGGCGCAGGCCTCCATCAGATGATGCATTGTGATATAATAGGTATAGTACCTAAGGCCTACATCCTGAATATCAATCACAAGGACATCAAACTTATCGGTTTTCTCCTTGCTCGGAATCCGTGAGCCTTTCTCGTAAAGCGACAGGATCTCCACTCCGGTTTTCTCGTCCACACTGCTGCTGACGTGCTCTCCGGCATCGGCGTTGCCACGGAAGCCGTGCTCCGGAGAGAAGATTGCCTTGACATCCACTCCTTTTTCGATCAAGGCATCAACAATGTGCTGACCGTACTCAATCTTTCCGCCAGGGACAGAAGGTTCGGTGAACGGGATCAAGGAAATCTCATCAACTCTCTTTCGAGGAAAGCACCCGCCATATTCAGCAAGAGCGTCTGCCAACTTGGAGCCGGTCACCTTGTCTCCGACTATACCCGTCTGATTGCTGAACACCGCAACCCGCTTCCCTTGCAGCAGCGGCTGGTACTCCTCGAACCTCTCGTCACCAAGCACTACTCTTCTTGAATATGCCCGTGCGGCAAGCACGTCAGTCAAAGATATCGCTATTATTGTAATAATCAAGAATTTAAGATTGTGTCCCATAATCATTGGCCATTTTCTGGTTCAAGATACGAAATTTCGCAAAGAAGACACAAAAAAAGATTTGATTAAAGACCGGTGGATTACTGCATCGAACCACCGACGAGGTCGAGGATCTCGGAGGTGATCTTTTGCTGACGGCCCTTGTTATATTCAAGAGTGAGTTCCTGAAGGAGGTCGTTGCCGTTGTCGGTGGCGAGCTGCATAGCTACGGTGCGGGCGGCGTGCTCGGCGGCGGTGCTGTCCAAAAGGGTGGTGAATACGCGGAGACGGATTACCTTCGGGAGAAGTGTGGCTATCAGCTCCTCCTTGGATGGCTCTACGATCAGGTCTTCTGTGGTTGGTGAGCCCTGTCGAACCACCGGCGCTCCGACAGGCTCAGCGCCCCTGTTCGTGTCTGATTCGGAGGCGGAATCGTTGATCTTCCCGACCTGAATGTCAGCGGTGGCATCGGCCAAAGACAGAGGCAGATAGGTCTGCCTTGTGGTCGGCTGTGAAGATGTTGATTTATAGTGATTATAAACCAGTTCCATCTTGTCAAACCGACCTGAGACAAATCCGTCCAGCAGTTCCTGAGCCAAAGCCGATGCCGCCTCATAAGACGGCGAGTCAGACATCTTCGTGAAGTCTGCCGGACTCGGGAATCCCAGTTTTCTCATCGCTTCCGCCATCTTGCGGCCAACCGAATAGACCACAATGTCGGAATCACGGAGACCCGAGGCACGATATTCATTGATCACCGCCGTGGCCTCCCGGATGACGTTGGAATTGAACGCGCCGCACAGCGAAGAGTTGGATGCGAAGGCGACAATCGCAACCTTTCGCACCTCACGCTGAGCCATCAATGAATATGCCCCGTCCATCCCCGCCAGGTCGTGCCGGTTCGACAGGCTCAACCGATCACCACTCTGGTCAAATCCACGTTCAGCTGATCCTGAGCCACGTACGGAACCATCTTCCGAAGCCGCGGCGGAAATATTCATTGCCCCCATCAAATCAAGAAGCATCGAATACAGTCGCCTCTCGTACGGAAGCATGTTCTGAATCGCCATCTGCGCTTTCTGCAACTTCGCGGAGGCGACCATCTTCATCGCCGAGGTGATCGCCAGAGTGCTGCTGATGGAATTGATCCTGCCTTTTATCTCCTTCAGTGACGGCATATTCCTCTACAACTAATTGAATTTCTTAACCTTGCGCTTCTTCTTGGAATCCATCAGGATCGATTTCACCACGCCGGAAGCCACATCCTCGATCACGGTGAACAGTTCCGGATCCACCTTTCCCGCCGACAGTTTGTCAAGTACATCGGTCTGATGGGTGGCCCTCATCCGTTCAAGGAACAGGACATCGAACTCATGCACCTGATCCAGGCTGATGTCCTTCATCAAGCCGTGGGTGCCGCAATAAAGGACGGCGACCTCCTCACCGACTGGCATCGGAGAGTACTGCGGCTGGATCAGCTGCTGATTGTTCTTGCGGCCCTTGTCCAGAACCATTTCCGTCACTCTGTCCACATCCGATGAATACTTCGAGAATGACTCCAGCTCGTTGAACTGCGCCTGCTCGATCTTCAGGGTTCCGGCCACACTCTTCATCGACTTGACCTGAGCGGAGCCGCCGACACGGGACACAGAGATGCCCACATTGATGGCCGGACGCTGGCCTTGGTTGAACAGATCGGTCTCAAGGTAGATTTGACCGTCGGTGATGGAGATCACGTTGGTCGGAATGTAGGCTGACACGTCGCCGGCCTGTGTCTCGATGATCGGAAGGGCCGTCAGCGAGCCGCCGGCCTTGACCTTGCCTTTCAGGGAGTCCGGCAAATCGTTCATCTGCTCGGCTACCTCCTGCTGGTCAATGATCTTCGCAGCCCTTTCCAGAAGCCTTGAGTGCAGGTAGAAGACATCGCCCGGATAGGCCTCACGACCCGAAGGACGGCGCAGGATCAGGGAAACCTCACGGTAGGCCACCGCCTGTTTGGAAAGGTCGTCATAGACAACGAGGGCGGCGCGGCCGGTGTCACGGAAATATTCCCCCACAGCGGCTCCGGCAAACGGGGCGAAATACTGCAGCGCGGCTGGATCGGCCGCGGTGGCGGCGATGACAACCGTGTAGTCCATCGCACCCTTCGAGCGGAGCGTCTCCACGATGTTGGCCACGGTGGAACCCTTCTGTCCGATCGCCACATAGATGCAATAGACAGGATTACCGGCCTCGTAGTTGGCGCGCTGGTTGATGATCGTGTCGATGGCTATGGCGGTCTTGCCGGTCTGACGGTCGCCGATGATGAGTTCCCTCTGGCCACGGCCGATCGGGATCATCGAGTCGATCGCCATGATTCCGGTCTGGAGAGGCTCGGTGACGGGCTGACGGAATATTACACCGGGAGCCTTGCGCTCCAGCGGCATCTCCGTCAGGTCTCCTTCGACCTTGCCGAGTCCGTCAAGCGGAACGCCAAGCGGATCGACCACTCTTCCGAGCATCTGCTCACCGACCTTGATGGAGGCGATCCGTCCGGTTCTGCGTACCGTCATTCCCTCCTTGACCTCATCGGTCGGGCCGAGAAGCACGGCTCCGACATTGTCCTGCTCAAGGTTCATCACAACGCCCATCACTCCGCTCTCGAATTCGAGCAGTTCTCCGGCCTCGGCGTTGGTCAGGCCATACATTCTGGCGACACCGTCGCTGACCTGCAGCACCTTGCCGATTTCCTCGAACCGGAGGGATGTGTCAATGTCCTTCAGCTGCTCCAGAAGCACCTGGGAGACTTCACTTGGTTTTATGTTGTCCATACTAAACTATTCTTCTGTTCTTTTCTATGAATTGATGCCTGATGACATCAAGCTGACGTGAGACGCTAGCGTCCAGGACGGTGTCCTCGACCTCGAATACGAAGCCGCCTATGAGGGACGGGTTGACTTCGGTTTTCAGGATCAGCCTGCAGCCGGTCTGTTTCTCGACCAAATCACGGAGACGGGACTCCAATGCCGGTCGCTGAGCTTGTCGAAGCGACCCTTCGACAGGCACAGGGTCCGAAGGAGTTGGCTCAGGGTCCAGCAGTGCCGGATCAGCGACCACAAGCCGCGCGCGCTTGATGTGCCGTGAGCGGTAATATTCAGTGACGAAGGTGGTCAGAACCAGCCTTACATCACCGATGCGGCCGTTACGGATCAAGAGTTCGAGGAATTTATGCAGTTCCTGAGCCATCGAATCTTTCAATGAAGCCTCAAAAAGCGAGATTTTCTGAACCGCCGCAACCGCAGGATCATCCACGGCACGCCGGAAATCAGGCACTTCGTCAAGAGCCTTCTCAATGACCTGCACCTGGGCCGCAACCAACTCACCGGAGCCGGTCTCTTCGACCAGCTTCAGAAGTGCGGTGGCGTAACGTGTCGCGATAATTCCTGTGTTCATAGCATCAATTCTTCAAGTCCTCCGACGAGGCGACCTCATCCACCAACCTATCCACGAGACCCGCCTGCTCGGCGCCTTCCGAAAGACTCTTCTTCAAGACCTTCTCGGCGACGCTGACCGAAAGAAGCGCGACCTCCTTGCGGACATCCCGCAAAGCGCTCTCCTTCTCGGCGGCGATCTGGATCCTGGCCTGATCCAGGATCCTTGAAGCCTCGGCGCGGGCCTGATCCTTGGCCTGCTCGACAATGCTGTCCCTCGAAGCGGAAGCCTCCTTCAGAATCCGGTTCTGCTCCTGCCTGGCCTCCTCGATCATCCTGGACTGTTCCTCGGCAAGGTTGCGAAGCCTCTCCTCCGCCTCCTTGGCCGCCTTGATGGATTCACCTATCCTCTGCGCCCTCTTCTCGACCGAGCCGGTGATCATAGGGAAGCCCCACTTCGCCAGCACGAAGAAGACGATGCCGAAGATCAGCGTCATCCACACAAGCAATCCGAAATCAGGAGTGATGAGTGACATTTGCTATTTCGCGATAAGACAAACAACGATAGCGAACAGACAGGCACCTTCGATGAGGGCGCTGACGATGATGGCAGTCATCCTGTAGTGGTCAGCCTTTTCCGGCTGGCGCGCGCCGGCCTCAAGGGAAGCCGTACCGATCTTACCGATACCGAAAGCGGCGGCGAAAGCAGCCAAGGCAGCACCAATAGTAGCACCTACTCTACCCAGAGAGAGAGCTTGAAGCAAAATTGTAGAAAGTAACATAATTCTATGATTTTAAATTGTTTATTCTGAATATTCCTATTTATTCCGTCGCCTCCGGCTTCTGCCGCGACAGCCCGATGAAGACAGCCGACAGCATCGTGAACACATAGGCCTGGATGAAGGCGACAAGCAGTTCCAGGCAGTCCATGAACACTCCCAGAAGCACAGCCACGACGGTGAGGCTGCCGTTCAGGGCCGCCCCAAGCTCAGCGGTGAGGAAGATCACAGCCACGACTCCAAGGATCATGAAGTGTCCTGCGAGGATGTTGGCGAAAAGCCTGACCATCAAGCTGAAAGGCTTGGTGAACATCCCGATGATCTCAATCACCGGCATCAGCGGCAGCGGCACCTTCAGCCAAGTCGGAACCTCCGGCCAAAGGATGTCCTTCCAGTAATGCTTGTTACCGAATATGTTGACGGTGAAGAAGGTGAACATCGCCAGCACGAGCGTCACGGCGATGTTGCCGGTGATGTTCGCTCCGCCGGGGAAGAATGGCACGATCCCCATCAAGTTGTTTATGAATATGAAGAAGAACGCTGTCAGAAGGTAAGGCGAATAGCGTCTGTAGTCCTCGCCGACGCAGGCCTTGATGACATCATCCTCGATCATGGTCACGAGCATCTCCATCACGCCGACCCCGCCTTTCGGAGCCTCCTCGCGCGCGTCGTGCCTCCTGTACCACCGGGCCGTTCCCAGCACGATGAACAGCAGCAGGGCGCAGTTGATCAGCAATCCCAACACGTTCTTGGTGATCGAGAAGTCCCACGGCCTGACCTCGGAGCCGTCGGCGGCCAGCTCGACGATCTTGTTCTCGTACTTGCTTCCGGCGGGAGCGATGTGGAACCCTTCATATTCCCCGTGCTCCAGATGCCTGGAGCTGAAGACATGAAGACCGCCGCCGGTCTTGCTCACGACGATCACCGGCAGCGGGATGCTGACCGGATGACCCTTCACCGTGGTGATGTGCCACTCGTAGGAGTCGCGGACGTGACCGTAGAGGTACTCGTCCATGTCGAATGTCTTGACGGCTGGCGAGTCCTGCCGAACTTCCGCCGCTTCGACATACTCAGCGACCGGAGAGGACAACTCCGCACCCAGCGGGAGCGGGAGCAAAAGGCAAATGAATATGTAGATCCACTTTCTCATCACAGTTCCACGCAAGCGACAACACGGTTGTCATTGATTTCCACAAAGCCGGAGGCGATGTCCAGACCATCCGTCCTCTCACCGCTGCGATAGGAGATCCTCCCCCGCTCCAGCGAAGAGATCAGCGCCGCATGATCCCTCAGGACCACAAAACGCCCCTTCGACCCCGGCAGTTCCACGGAATCAACCGTCGCGCGCACCAAAGTTCTCTCGGGTGAGATGACCTCAAGAACAATCACCGATGATTTCTCAGACATATTCGTACTCCTCCTTATCTGACATATTCCTATTTGGCGTTCGCCAGGATCGCCTCGCCCTTCTTGATCGCCTCTTCGAGGGTTCCAACATTGAGGAACGCCTGCTCCGGCAGGTAATCGACCTCGCCGTCAAGGATCCTGCGGAAGCCGTCGATGGTGTCCTGAATGTCCACCATCACTCCCGGCACGCCCGTGAACTGCTCCGCCACAGCGAACGGCTGCGACAGGAACCTCTGCACACGACGCGCCCGGTTCACCGTCAGTTTGTCCTCGTCCGAAAGCTCGTCCATGCCGAGGATGGCGATGATGTCCTGAAGCTCCTTGTTCCTCTGGAGGATCTGCTTGACCCTCTGGGCGGTGTCGTAGTGATCCTGCCCGACGATGTTCGGATCGAGGATTCTGGAAGTGGACTCCAGCGGATCCACGGCCGGGTATATTCCTAACTCAGTGATCTTTCTGCTCAGCACGGTGGTCGCGTCGAGGTGCGAGAAGGTGGTCGCCGGAGCCGGGTCGGTCAAGTCGTCCGCCGGCACATATACAGCCTGCACCGAAGTGATCGAGCCGTTCTTCGTCGAGGTGATGCGCTCCTGCATCTGGCCCATCTCCGTCGCGAGCGTAGGCTGGTAGCCCACAGCCGAAGGCATACGGCCCAGAAGGGCTGACACCTCGGATCCCGCCTGGGTGAACCTGAAGATGTTGTCGATGAAGAAGAGGATGTCCCTCGGGCCGTCCCCCTTGTCGCTGTCACGGAAAGACTCGGCAAGAGTCAGGCCGGAAAGGGCCACCGACGAACGCGCTCCCGGCGGTTCGTTCATCTGGCCGAAGACCATCGCCACCTGCGACTTCTCCAGCTCGTTCCTGTCAACCTTTGACAGATCCCAGTGACCTTCCTCCATCGACTTCAGGAACTCCTCACCGTACTTGATCACCCCGGACTCGATCATCTCGCGGAGAAGGTCGTTACCCTCCCTGGTACGCTCCCCCACTCCAGCGAAGATCGAGAAACCGTTGTGCTTCTTGGCGATGTTGTTGATCAGCTCCTTGATCAGCACGGTCTTACCCACACCGGCTCCACCGAAAAGACCGATCTTTCCGCCCTTCAGATAAGGCTCCAGAAGGTCGATGACCTTGATGCCGGTGTAAAGCACCTCCTGCGAGGTCTTCAAGTCCTCGAATTTAGGAGGCTCCCTATGAATAGGCAAGGTGTTGTCCTCGCTCAGGTCTCCCAGTCCGTCGATCGCGTCCCCGACAACATTCATCACACGGCCCCTGATCTGAGCGCCGGTCGGCATCGAGATCGGAGCGTGCGTGTTGACCGCCTTCATCCCTCTCCTCAGACCGTCGGTGGAGTCCATCGCCACGCATCTGACCGTGTCCTCGCCGATGTGCTGCTGCACCTCGATGACCAAGGGCTTCCTGCCATCGCCTCTGTCCACATCCAACGCATCATGGATGCGGGGAAGCTGCGTCTGATCAGACTCCACATCGAAATGGACATCCACCACAGGCCCGATGACCTGCGAAATGTACCCTATGTTCTTATTTTCTGCCATCTTTGAATATGGTTGTTAACTTGTCGTTCAAACGACGTAATCCACTTAATGAAAAATTTGCGCCAAGTTAGTCAAAATCATCCAAAAAGACAAAAAACCTATCCGATTTCGACATCAAAACCGCCTTTTTTCAGACTTTTTGACACCAAAGGCCGAGACCAATCCCTTAACACACAAAAAGGCCGGGGAACAACCCAGCCTTTTCTATCTGATAATCTGTCAAGACTATTTCACGAGGCAGACAGCCACACGGTTCTCCTCAGGAGTCTCGAAAGGATTGACGGTGTCACCGAAGTACTCAGTGATGATCCTGTCCTTGTCGATGCCGGCGGCAACGATGGCCGCAGCGACAACCTCAGCCCTCTTCTCTGAGAGGAACTTGTTTCTCTTGGCGGTACCTGTGGCCTTGTCGGCATAGCCGGAAACGCGGACCTTGGTGTCAGGGTTGGCCTTGAGAGCCTCGACAACCTCGTCGATCTTGAGCTGCTCGCTCTCACGGATGTCCCACTTGTTGATCACGAAGAGGACGTTGCGTGTGAGAGACTCGAAAGCAGGCACAACCTCAACCTTCTCCTCCACAACTGGCTCTGGTTCAGGTTCAGGCCTTACGACAGGAGCCGGTGCAGGTACAGGAGCCGGAGCGACCGGCTTGGCCTTGCCGAAGCTGAAAGTAAGACCGGCCACAGCCTTGATCTGGAAATCAGCCTTTGAGCTCTTCTTTGAGTTGAAGTGGTCATTCAGGAAGCTGCAGTTGCCTTCGAGGTTGAGGGCGATGACATCGGTGAGTCTGATGTTGAGACCGGCGCCTGTTCTGAAAGCAGGTGAGATCTTGTTGTCCTCCCAGAGGTAACCACTGCGGAACTGATCCTTAACCTTTACGGCATCGTCGTTGTTGAATGCGTAGTTGACGCCTACACCGCCGAAGATGTAAGGATTCAGGGTTCTGTCGAACTTATAGCCAGCGAAGATGGACGCGACATCGATCATGAGGTCAGCCGCACCCTCGACATAGTTGAACTTGTAGACTGTGGTAGGGCCATTCACGGCACCCTTAGCCTGCCAGCCGTTGACATTGAGCCTTGCTCCGAAAACAGGGGAGAACTGATAGCCGAATGAGACAGCTGCCGAAGGCGAGATAAGGTCAGAGAATGAGGTCTCACCGATAGTGTGAGCCGCACCACCCTGAAGCTGCATAAACCAATAAGGGTTAAAGTCCTTCTTCTGTGCGTTAGCAACGGACAGAGAAGCCACAAGCACCATGCTTGCGAGAATAGTCAATATACGTTTCATGATGTTAATGAATAAAATTTGCACATTTATCATTGCGAAAATAGCACATTTTTTCCAAAAAGCAAAATATATAATGATGTAATACCTCAATTAAGAGCCAACAATCGCTGTCAGATCATACTGAAGCAATGGTTTGGAAAACAATCACCCCCTCAAGAAGCGCAAATCAAGACCGTCTCAACGCCCTCGTGACACATCAACCTTAGTGGCATACAAACGCATCCGATAACGATCTGGCGAAGTGTTCGTGTGGAAATAAACCCAAGAGGTAAAAAGACCGCTGGACTTAGAGGTGGCATCGAGCGTAACCTTGAATGAGCCTTTCTTGCCTGGTGCGATTGGTTTTTTCGGCAAGGCAACCTTGACGCAGGCGCAATCCGGACTTGAACTGTAAAAGTAGAGCTTGGCACTCCCTGTGTTGGTGAACGAGAACTCCTTAGTAACAACGCAACTGTCCGACGGAAAGTTCCCCATGTCAAGGACACTTGAGTCAAAACGGATCGAGGTGACATCCTGGCCATAGGAGGAGATGGCTGACAAAGCCAGGACAAAAGAAAAAAGGATTCTTGTGAACATGATCATTAAAAAGAAAGGAGGGATGCTTGTCCGCACCCCTCCATACATTAGTTAAGATTGAATAATCAATTACTGTGTCAGATTCTTCTAGTTGTTTGTCACTGTCTTCTTAACCGGAATGATGATCCACTTAGTCTTGATGACACCCCAACCGTACTTAACGTCAGCCTTGATTCTGATGTTGAAGTCTTTAGTAACAACCGTACTGTTGTTCAAGTAAGTCAAGAATCCATGGTCTGAAGCATTCTCAGCAGGCAGATCTACAACCTTAATGTGGCCTGTGCCTTGTGGATGGTCTGCAAAGATTTGATTACCAGCAGGGCACTGCGTCAGGATGATCGTTTCCGGAACGGCGGCATAAGTACCGTTAAGGTCGCACTCTGCGTTCTCAAGATCGAACTCAACCTCAAACGGTCCATAGTAGCCCCAATAGTTGGCATACTCAGAGAAGTATCTTCCTCTCCAATCGTAAGGATTGATCACATCGGCAATGTCAATGTAAGAGCCATCCTCACCGAAGTCAACACCATCCTCAAAGCTATCAGCAGACTCACCCTTCACATAAACAGGTCTCTTAACAAGAGCATCGAAGTGATCCTTACCATTGAAGGTAATGCTGATCTCTCTTCCCTCATGTACCTGATCGCAGATATAGCCCTTAGCTCCAATCTTGACAATCATCTCGCCAGTGTTGAGAAGAATCTTGGCGACCTCACTTCCCTTATTATACGTGAATAGCTCATAAGGAGGTTCAGAGTTGCCATTCTGGATTTCAGCAATAAGCTCTGATACTCCACCTCCAATCGATGCATAAAGCTGTGTGTCGCCATAACCCTTAACTTCGAATTTAACAAGCTTGCCATCAACCTTGAAGTCCTTAGGCATATCCTTCCCGCAGAAGAAGTACTCAAGACCCTTAATATCGGTGTTTGTAAGCTTAACCCTACCATTCTCAGTAACGAAGGAAGCGTTGATATTGTTCTCGAACAGGCAACCAGAAGGATCGTTCTCCAGTTTTTCCGGCACATTAACGTTGTAGTATGTCAGAGTGTGATCACTATTCCAGTACTCGTTGATGTACTCATCAGTGGTGATGTTGTAAGTCCTGAACGCAGCGAGGTCAGCAACGGTAGCCGTAAGCTTAATCCTAACAGCAAGCTTAGGATTGGCTTCACTGTAGTACTTGCAGATGTGGGTCACAGTCTCACCAGCCTTGAGAGCGAAGATTTCATCTTCTGTGAGCTGCCATTCGATAACATGAGTAGCCTCAGTCTGGTTGTTTACCTTGTCAGCAGTGCGGCCTACATTCTCCTTTTCATTGGCACCAGCCTTCTCTTCGAACTTGTTGTAGAGGGCGTGGAACTGATCCTTGCTGAGTTTCATCTCATTGTAGAGCTTGACGTTCATGTCCTCTACCGTGGTGGTGAGAACACTAACACCATCAGCACAGCTGAATGAGAAGACATTCTTACCATTCTTGTCAACTGGTTTGAGCTCAAATGGAGGAAGCTCAACATCGGCAGGAGACTTGATGAAGATCTTGATGTAAGCAACGGCAACAACCTTCTCTCCGTTCAAGAGGGACACGCGTACAATAGGAGTACGTCCGATAGAGGCTTGTCCGTCAGTGCTGAACACCTTCGGAGTGAACATACCGTTCTCAATGGTAGCGAAGTCAGCCTGATCCGTTACAGGAGTACCGATCTTGTAGTTCTTTACAAGCTCGAACTTCCAGTCAAGGCCGAATTCCTTAAGCTCTTCGTTCTTAAACTCTAAGCATTTATCACCATTAAGGGCGTGAGCGGCTACAATCGACTTAAGATCAAGTGACTCGTTGTAAACAACAGCGGTGTCACATGTAGCGTGAGCTTCGTCAAGAGTAGTATGACCCACAGACCAAACAATCTGATTCTTAAGGAAAGCATCAGCATCTACAGTAGCGATATAGCGCCTGAAGTGGGCATCTTTCTTATTGATGTTCTTAGCTTTCTCAGAGATCGCCTGAGGCCAAGCAATCACCGGAGCCCCATATTCACCTCTAAAGAGGGTAGCGTAGTCGGAAACGACAACAACATCCTTCTTCTGAGCCCTGAGGGCTACAACGGAGATCAGATTCTCGTTAGCCTCTGTGCCGGTAACTGCGACAGAAACTGTCAGAATACCATCCTTGAAGCTCTTGAATGTCGGAACAACATCGAAATCCTTAGAGGCATTCGCTCTTGTGCTGATGTAAGGAACTTCCTTCTTAACGAAAGAGTAGGTGTAGGTCTCGTCAAGCTTGACATCAGCAGAGTTAACATGATACTCAGCCTCGAATTCAGGGTTGATGTGGGTTGTTGTATTACCAGCAGACCATTCCTCGGTCTTGCTATCTGCATTCTTTCCAGAAAGAGCATTGTAGCGCATAGACACGAACTTCATACCTTCAACACCGTCAACGTAGCACTGAGGCACGAAAACGAGGGAAGAGAGAGCTTTCTCAAGGTCGAACTCGAAGTCCTCATACTCACCTTTCGCATTCTTCACGTTGTGAAGGATGAGTTTGCCGTCCTTAAGCTCAGCAGTGATGGTACCAACAGGGAACACGGTGAGGTCGGTCTTCTCACCCTCTGCATCCTTGCTCGCATAGTAGTACCAGAAACCGTCAGCGTTAGGCTTGTAGAAACCGCCGTCCTTGCCGTCCTCGCCGTCCTTGCCGTCCTTGCCGTCCTTACCGTCCTTACCATTAGTGATGGTGTAGGTCTTACCATCACTTGTAGTGATCACGAGACCGTCATTAGTGGCGGTCACGCCAGTGATAACACATCCAGCATTGATCTTCGACTGAAGATCCTTGATGGTGGACGCAAGCTGGGAGTTCTCCTCCTTCAGCTTGTTGATGTCATCATCGTAGTCCGTACAAGATACGGCTACACCCGCGAAGCCCAAGACAAGGGCTCCAGCGAGGAACAAGTTTTTAATTTTTTTGTTCATAGCTAAAAAACAAAGTTGAAATAAATAAAACGTATAATTGTTACTCTTAGTAATAAATATGTTTTGCGGCCCCCACAAGGGGGCACTCCATAACACAACGACAAATATATGGGTTTAATTTTTCATAAGCAAGATTTTTCTGCAAGAAATCGCA
>ENA-UAIJ01000304-UAIJ01000304.1-human-gut-metagenome-genome-assembly--contig:-NODE-304-length-12979-cov-3.972609_pt1 | contig 12979 bp, 9 predicted proteins | sample MGYA00244417_ERZ654385 | MGnify/ENA primary metagenome ERZ654385 (study PRJEB26926, sample SAMN06165087) | human gut metagenome | biome: ENVO:00009003; feature: ENVO:2100002; material: ENVO:00002003...
GCCGCAAGCCGCTCCGCGACATTTGGGCGGAAAAGATCAATCTTGAATATGTCATCGATGCTTACCGCAATCTGAATATGGGCGATAAGTTCTTCGGTAAGAACAACTTCTTTGAACTTCTCGCCGGTGTGGACTGGTTCCGCTCGATGATAGGGAACGGTTCCTCCGCCGCCGAGATCTCCGCCCGTTGGGCCTCCGATGTCGAAAACTTCAAGTCCCGCCGCACGCCTTACCTCCTTTATCCCGAGAAATAAAGCAAAAACCGAAGCGTGGTTCTCACCCGGCTTCGGCTAATCTTATTCAATACTTATGAAATAACTATTGAGTCAGTTTTTGGTTTATGAGTAAAAATATTTATGTCGATTACTCTTTTATGCCATTTCCGTGCCAAAGTTGATTCCGGTTCGAAATATTTTTTTCTATATTGTCTATGTCTTTGAATGTCATTTGTTTTCAGTACTTGCACGGAAAATTATAACTGTGATTATAATAACCGAAGTTATAATTTTGTCGAGAAAGCTTTGAAAATGTTTATGAGTGGCTGTTTTCTAAGTACTTACTGAATTGTTATGGTGGTGCTTTTGCCTTGTGCTGGAGTTCCTGCCTTGTGTGGACGAGAATTTGGCAATATGCCAGGGAGTGGTTAACTTTGCGGTGTTATGGTTCGGACAGCGGACATAGATTCTTTGTTCAGGCTTTACTACAGGCCTTTGTGTGTCTATGCGCTGCACTATCTCAAGGACAAGGATCTGATCGAGGATCTGGTACAGGAGGCTTTCACGGCATATTGGATGAAGCAGGCGGCGAGTGACGGGATTGATAGTCCGAGGGCTTATCTTTACACGGCTGTGAGGAATCGGTGCATTGATGCCATCAGGAGGCAACGGCAGGATGTGTCGCTGGACAGCCTTGAGAATGAGATACTTCCGGTTGAGGATGACGTGGCGATTTCCGATGATGAGGCCGTGGACAATTCCGTTAAAGAGGCGCGGATCTGGTCGGCCATTGATCGCCTCCCGGCCAAGAGACGGAGAATATTCCTGATGAGCCGCCGTGACGGGATGAAGTACAGCGAGATAGCACAGTCGCTCGGCCTTTCCGAGAACACCGTCCGCAATCAGATCAGCAAGGCACTTGAGGCTATCCGCCAAGGTGTCAAGAAGGTCATCCTCTTCCTGATGTCGCTCTAGAATATTCAGACATCGCCTTAAGCCTTGAGAAGGAGCGGCTAACAAGGAGCTTTTGCCGTACGTTTTCTGCCCCATAAACCATAGACCCCCGCTCTTCCAGGTGTGAAAAACCTTGCGCACCTAAAATGTCATCTGCCTGAAGGCTAGTGAGTTGCACTTCCAGGAGCGAGCATATTCGCGCACCTGAGTGTTATTGACGTATTGTGAAGAATATTGTTATATTTGAGAATATTTCAGAAAAAGGATGGTACTTTTTAGAATCGCTGCGTCTTACTTGTGAAACTACCCTAATAGGATTCGGGCAGTAGATGAGTTTTAAAATGAGAGATGATGAAAAATCTTGTCAAAGGTGTTTTACTGGTGATTCTTGCTTTGCCACAAGTCTCGTTTGACTGTCTTTCGCAAGATAATGAGACAGTCTCAATGAACTTGGACAGGCTCAAGGAGCGGTTAGGTGTGCGGTTTGTTTATGATTCGGAACTCGGGAAACTTCTTGATAAGAACTATGAGGGGACTTCCGTCGAGGGGCTGACGCTGGAGAAGGCCTTGGGCAGACTTCTGGAAGGAACGGGAATCAAGTGGGAGGTTCGTGGCGGGTATGTGGTTCTGACACGTGACGTTCCGGCCAAGAAACATTATACGGTTTGTGGGTATGTCACGGACGAGGCGACGGGGGAGACGCTGATCGGGGCGGGAGTTGTCGCTTCGACAGGCTCTGCGACCCAAAGTGTCTCAGCGACCGGCCGGGTTGGAAACACAGGGACCGGTAAGGAAGGCCGCTCAGCGGCAGGAATGACCGGCACTTCCACCAACAACTTTGGTTTTTATTCCCTGACGCTTCCCGAGGGAGAGGTAGAACTGACATATTCCTACATAGGATGCGCCTCCAAGACAAAGAGAATCTCCTTGAAAAAGGATCTCACGCTAAATGTGGCATTGGCTTCGTCTGCAGAGATCAGGAGCGCGCGGATAACCGCCCGCAAGGATGCCGGAATCCGCTCCACGTATATGGGGGCGATTGAAGTCCCTAACGAGCTCATCGCCAACACTCCGGTTGTCCTCGGCGAGAAGGATGTTCTGAAGACCCTCCAGATGATGCCTGGCGTGCAAGGCGGCAACGAAGGCTTTTCGGGAATATACGTCCGTGGAGGCGGCGCGGACGAGAATCTGATGCTTCTGGACGGGACATCGCTTTACAATGTCAGCCATCTTTTCGGACTGTTGTCTGTTTTCACTCCCGAAGCCGTCAAGAAAGTCACGGTCTACAAAGGCTCTTTCCCGGCGCGGTACGGCGGCAGGGTCTCCAGCGTGGTGGACGTGCGTACCAACGACGGCAACTCTAAGAAAATCTCAGGAAGCGTCACCGCCGGCTTTCTTGCCGAGAAATTCCATCTGGAAGGACCTTTGAAGAACGGGAACACGACTTTCTCCCTGAGCGCAAGAGGGATGCACACGTTCCTTTTCGATCGTGTCATCAAATGGGCGGGCAGTCCGCTGAACTACGCCTTCTACGATGTCAATGCCAAGGTTTCCCACAAGTTCTCCGATCGGAGCCGAGGTTGGATCGGGTTCTACAGCGGACGGGACTATTTCCGCTACGAGGACAAATCCAAGTCCAGCAAGCGGTTCTACGGCTCTGACTATGAACCGTACACGATGATCACCGGTAACGAGAACAACCTTAACCTGAGCTGGGGCAACAATGTCCTGTCCGCGAGGTGGACTTACATATTCAACAACAAACTGTTCGCTGATTTCACAGCCTACGGCAACCTTTATCGGATGGGAATACACTCCGTCGCGGAAAACTTGGAGAAATCCGAACTTGGCGAGACTTCGTTCCGGAGCGTCAGCGACTACTCCTCCGGAATCCTTGACGCAGGTCTCAAGGCGGATTTTGACTATACTCCTTCAACCAACCATTTGATCAAGTTCGGCGGAGAATATGTCCGTCACGGCTACCGTCCTGAGATCACAAAATCCAATGTCCGGAACGTGAACGACAGCCGTGTCTTCGCCGACACCACCTACAGCGACGCGGCCAGCAGACGGGTGAACGGCAACGAGATGTCTCTCTACGTCGAGGACGACATCTCCATCGGCAACCGCTTGACTGTGAATCCGGGCCTGCATCTGAGCCTGTTTAATGTGAGAGGCAGGTTCTATTTCTGTCCGGAGCCGAGAGTCTCGTCGAAATTCGACATCAGCGAGGACTGGTCGGCGAAGACGGCATATTCAAGGATGTCGCAGTACGTCCATCAGTTGACCTCCGGGACTCTGGACATCCCAACCGACCTTTGGGTGCCGATCACCGCCGAGATCCGTCCCGTGACATCAGACCTCGTCTCAGCCGGAGCGTATTACACCGGCCTGAAAGGTTGGGAATTCTCCCTTGAAGGCTACTACAAGAGGACAGACAATGTACTTGAATATAAAGACGGCCGTCTAGCCCTGTCATCTTCCGTCAATTGGGAGGACAACGTCTCGATGGGAGAGGGACGAGCCTACGGACTGGAACTCTATGCCCGCAAAGTTGTCGGCAAGACCACCGGCACCTTGGCGTACACCCTCTCCAAAGCGGAGAGAATCTTCCGTGACGGTAGCATCAACGATGGCCGCTGGTTCCCTGCTCAGTTCGACCGGAGGCACGTAATCAATGCCACTGTGAACCATAAATTCAACTCAAGAATCGACCTCACCGCTTCTTGGGCGTTCCTTAGCGGAAACTGTATGACCATCCCGACCAGAGGCTCGGCGTTCATCACCCCTGACGGCGATGATGTGGCTGTTGACTATGTAAGCGGACGCAACAACTACCGTCTGCCTCCGACACATCACCTTGATGTGAGCGTCAACTTCCGGAAGCAAAAACGCCACGGCGAGCGGATCTGGAATTTCGGAATATACAACCTCTACTGCGCGCAGAACCCTTCCTGGTGTGTCTATGACGCCTACGAGAAAGAGGGGGAGTGGAAGCCGGCGATCTCGAAGCGCTCCTTCCTCACGTTCCTGCCGTCGTTCAGTTACACCTTTAAATTCTAATGAATATGCGAACGAAGATATTCATACTTGCCCTTGTCGCCTCGATGGCTTTTATCTCTTGTGAGGAATATATCCCCGTAGATCTGCCCGGTCCGGAGAAGATGCTGCTGGTCAACGCCTTGATGTCAACGGGCGACACGACACACACTGTCTGCGTCGGTGTCAGCACTCACGAAAAGGCGGAAAAATTGAAGTCCGGCCATCTTGAATGTTGGGTCAATGGTGAACTGGTGGCGACCTCTGATAATGTTGAGAAAGCGGATGGACTTCTGTACCATAATGTGTTCAAGTTCAGGGCTGATTTCAAGGCTGGAGATGAGGTCCGGGTTGTCGTGGAGTCTGAAGGGATGAGGGCGGAGGCGACGGCAGTGGCCTTGGATGCGCCTGTCATTGCCGGAGTGGACACGACTCATCTTTATAAGAAGTCTTCCAAAGGCAGTGACTACATCAAGACTCTTGGAATGGGAGTTCACGTGAAAGACAAGCCTGGCGAGAAAAACTATTATATGCTTCAGGCCTGGAATTTCGGCTATGCCTACAATAAGCGATTGGAAATAGACAATTCAAGCGAACCGCTTCTTAATCCCGGAATCAACCTTAGTTTTTCCGAGTCCGATTATTTCGCCAATGAGTACAATATATTCACTGACACTGGATTTGAAGGAGGCTCCCACATATTCAGAATCTCTTTGCGGAGGGGTGGGCTTTCTGGAGTGACGGTGCGTCTTCTGGCTCTTGACCGCCAGACCTACAACTACATCAACGCCGCTTGGTTTGAGAACTCTGACCTTGCCGGTCTGACTTTCTTCGCCGACAAGCCTTATCCGACAAATGTGACCGGCGACGGCATCGGCTTCGTCTCCGTGATGACATCCACTGACTATGAAATCGACTGATATGAAACGAATTGAATATGCTCTTGCGGCTCTCCTGCTGCTTTGTTCCTGTCAGGAGAAGATCGACTATTGGATGACTGACGCCGCCACCGCCACGATGGACCGGATTGTCGGTGAATATGCCCTCGAATCCGCTGAATGGAGTGAAGGCAGAATTGACCTGAATGATGACGGGATCTCGGATCCGGATTTCCTGACGGAATTATCCACGGCTTTGGGTGGCCATGGGGGCGAGCTGCGCCATCTCAATGTGGATATGGATGAAACCTTTGCATATAAAGTTAGAATTGTCTGGGAATGCAGGGTCGCTGAACTGTATGTCTACCCAAATTGGCGGTCGGAAGTATGGTGGGAGCCATATAGTTTGTACGAGGCTTTTGAAATAGGAACAGATGGAACATTCCCGCAATCGTTGACCTTTCCAGGACGGGAATTTGAAGACGATATGGGATATAAGAAACAGCTTTATGTGTTCAAGGACATTGTTTGTGAGTTTAAGGATTTCGATGTCTTGTCCATAAAAGCGGAGACCGTGTTCTATGATTATGCATCAGAGTCTGTCAAGAGAGGCACGGTGACATATTTCTTCAAATGCGTCTCCGGCAAAGGGAAAAAGTCCGGTCACTGAGCCTGTCGAAACTTTTCGGTCACTGAGCTTGTCGAAGTGTCTGGAATCAGAATATAAAAAAGTAATTGCATGAAAACCAACGAAGACAGAATGATAGACTTCGTGGCCAAGTCCTACGAAGAGAACCGCTTTGACCCGAAGAAAGCCTTGGCACGGTCGCAGAATGGCTCCTTGCGTCGGTCGCTGAGCCTGTCGAAGCGCACTGTGATGTTGAAACGCATCGCCGGAGTCGCGGCAGCGGCCGCTGTCGGCATATTCCTTTATCTTTCATGGCTAACCTCATGGACCGGCTATGCCGCCTACGACATTGCCCAGACCTTCACTCTTCCGGATTCCTCGTCCGTTACCCTTGCCCCTGGATCCACCCTTAGTCTCCAGAAGCACAAGGACAAGCGTCTGGTCCAGATGACAGGCAAGGTTTATTTCAACGTCCGTCACGATGACCGCGCCCCTTTCCGTGTTGATGCCGGATCCGGTTTCGTCAAAGTCCTCGGCACCCGCTTTCAGGTTGACTCTCGGGATCCCATCAGCGTGAGCGTTGTCTCGGGCAAGGTCCTCTTCTCTGCCATAAGGTCTGGCGAAGAAGCCCTGATCCTGACCAAGGGACAGTCCGCGGTTTTGGATCCGGCTGCGTCAAAGCCAGTTGAAATCACTCCGAAACACCCTAACCCTGCCGCATGGGCCACCGGCGAGTTTATCTACGACAACACCCCGCTGCCAGAAGTTCTCTCCGAGCTCTCTGAATATTACGATGTCACGCTCGTTGCTTTTGATGCCGGCCATTCGTCCGGTGAATCCCGCCGCCTGAGCGGAGAGTTCTCCACGTCCTCCCTCCAGGAAATCCTGAACCTCATCAATTCTGCCCTCGGCACGGACATCCAGATCGAAAGCCAACCCACTCGCTAGTGTCTATGTTCTGTTCTCGGGTATATGTTAATATTTGCGTGGCGGCTAATATCCTGATTATTCGTCTGTTGCTATATTGTTCTCCTGCTAAAACAAGGACTGGATGACCTATTCAATATATTCATTTATAATGATTTATCCGCCACGGCGTGTTTAAGGGTCTCGGCTTCTGGTGAATTTTTTGAAAACTTTATGCAAGGTTTCCGGCGGAGATGATTTAGTAATGCGTCGGACCGGGAACGGTCTTACGGTACTTAAACTATTATTAACAATTAAAGATTTAAACTAATGAAAAGTTTTTTCAGTTCAGTTGTGACGGCAGCCCTCTGCCTCTGCTCATTCGCATTCGTCTCTTGCAACAAGAACGAAAACAAAACTCCGGATCCTCTTACATTCAGTGTGACGAAGGCTGAGGTTGAGGTTAGTAAGACCGTTAAGGTTACCGTGAAGAACGGCACACAGCCTTTCACGGTAAAGTCAAGCGATGAGAAGATAGCCACAGTGAAGGTGGAGAAAGAAAAGATCACTGTTACAGGAGTGGCAGGGGGAACAGCCACGATCTCTGTAGTAGACAAAAATCAGAGGACGGGTTCGTTTACCGTAACGGTAAAGGCTGCGGCAGAGAAGCTGGAGTTTGACAAGGCCGAGGTTACTGTCGGAGTTGAGAAGGAAGAGGTTGTCACAGTCAAGTCAGGTACCGCTCCATACACAGTGAAGGTTACGGATGCGGCTGTCGCTACCGCCATCGTGAAAGAGGCTGCCATCACCGTGAAGGGTGTCAAGGCCGGAACCACCACACTTACCGTGACCGACAAGGACGGCAAGACCGGAGAGGTTGCAATCAAAGTCGAGTAACAATCAATCAAAGAATCGATTTCATTTATAATTGGTATGGGGATCCGCAGTATGCGGGTTCCCTTTTTTTGTTAGGCGTATTGGGATAATCGAACCGATTAATGTAAGTCAGTCACTGAGCCTGTCGAAGTGACTGGACATAAACATAATACAAAAACGGCTTTGCGGAACAATCTGCAAAGCCGTTAAAAATTTGCGGAGAGAGCGAGATTCGAACTCGCGAGCCCCTTTAGGAGGCCACACGCTTTCCAGGCGTGCCTCTTCAGCCACTCGAGCATCTCTCCAATGGTCCGCATTTTTAGTTGCGGACTGCAAAGATAATCAAAACCTTTGAATATTCAGCGTCTGTGACGAATATTTTTCTTCTGTGTTGGTGCTTCTGTCGCTTTGGCGTATCTATTGTCGAAGCATCGCATAGATTATATTCATTACAATGTGTTCCTTTTCAACTTCTCGACGTAGGCCTCGATGCGGCGGAGCTCACGAGGAATGGAGATGCTTTGAGGGCAATGCTCGATGCACTGTTTGCAACCGATGCAGTGGTTGGCCTGGCGGACGGACGGGATGGCCCGGTCGTAGCTCACGAGATAGGCCCGGCGCAGCTTGCGGTAATTCTCCTGCTCGGTGCTCTGGGCGATCTCGCCCTCGTTGACACATTCGTTGTAGTGTTTGAATATTCCCGGAATATCGACTCCGTAAGGGCAAGGCATACAGTACTTGCAGTCGTTGCAGTTGATGGTCGGGAAGCTGGCCATTATGCCGGCGATCTCGGTGCCGAGGAACTCTTTCTCCTCGTCGGTCAAGTACTTGAAGTCCTTGAATGTGCGCAGGTTGTCCTCAAGATGTTCCTGATAGACCATTCCGCTCAGCACCGTCAGGATTCTCGGGTACGATCCCACGAATCTGAACGCCCACGAAGCGAGTGAGGCTTTCGGATCACGCTCCTTTAGCCTGTTCACGACACTTTCCGCCGGATTGGCCAGACGGCCACCTTGGAGAGGCTCCATAACCACGATCGGAATCTCCCTCTTGTCCAGCTCGTCGTACAGGTACTCGGCGTTGACATTGCGCTGGCCGTCAGCGTGTTTCCAGTCGAAATAGTTCATCTGGATCTGCACGAAATCCCAGTGGTACTTGTCGTGCAGTTTCAGTAGCTCGTCGAACTGCTGTTGGTTTCCGTGGAATGAAAGTCCGAGTTGACGTATCTTGCCTTTCTCTCGGTCTGCCTGAAGCAGATCCATCATTCCGTTGTTCACGAACCTGTCATCGAAAGCCTCCAGGCCTCCACGGCCGAGAGAGTGAAGCAGGTAGTAGTCCAGATAGTCTGTCTGGAGGTACCTGAACGAGTCGTTGTACAGTTTCAGGGATGCCGCTTTGGAATGATCACTGAAGTTGGACAGCTTCGTGGCGATGTAGTAGGAGTTCCTTGGATGTCTGCTGAGTGCATTGCCTACAGCCTCCTCGGAAAGTCCCTGGAGATAGACCGGAGATGTGTCGTAGTAGTTGACTCCGTGAGCCAAGGCGTAGTCAATCAGTTTGTTGGCGTTCTTCTGATCCACGATATCCTTCCCACTCTCGTCCTTCTTCATCGTGAAGCGCATACATCCGTAACCCAGCAGGGAAACCATGTCCCCGTTGCCCGGATTCTCACGCATCTCCATCTTACCGTTCTCCAGCACATCTTCACTGGAACCATCGTCAAGGATGGCCTCGGCTGTCTTCTTAGGGGCGCACGCTCCGGCAAGAGCCACGGCTCCCACGGCCGCTGTCCCGGCACCGGCTTGTTTGAGAAATTCTCTTCTGTTAATATTCTCTTTCATATTCATGGAATTTGTCGAGACCGCTTTTTCTGAATATGTCCCTTCAGAAGGCTTGTCTCAAAGACCGGTTACACATTATGATGAACACTGTACCCATTGACGGTGATGGCGCTTATCGGGCGGGACGGGCAGAGATTCTCGCACGCTCCGCAGCCGATGCACTTCTCCTCGTTGACCGAAGGGATCCTTGGGCTCTTCTCGTCATCAGGATTCTTCCTGACCATCCTGATCGCTCCGACAGGGCAGTGGTGGGCACAGTTTCCGCAGCTGACCCCGTCACGGTTCACGACACAGAGGTCATAGTCCACGCCAGCAGTGCCGACCTTCCATTCGGTTTTCTCCTCAGGAGTGATCTTCAGGATGGCTCCAGCAGGGCAGACCTCGGAGCATTTCACGCATTCCGGACGGCAGTAGCCTTTCTCAAAAGACATCTCTGGCTGCATCAGGTGCTCAAGTCTGGAGGATGGTCTGAGAACATTGTTCGGGCAGACGGTCACGCAGAGCTGGCAGGCCGTACAGTGCTTATAGAACTTCTCCACGCTCTCGGAACCGAATGGAGTAATAGGCGTTTTTCTGTTCGGGGCTTTCTTTGGAAGCACCTCGGCGAATCCTCCATCTCGCTTCTTGTCCTTGATCTCCTCTTCTTCGGCCCTCATCGGAATGGAAGACAAGAGTGATCCTCCGATGACAGCGGCACCGCCTACCAAGAAGGCTCTTCTTCCTTTGTCGGTCGCTTCGACAGGCTCAGCGACCGGAGATGTCGCATCAATTGTTGAGACACCTTTGCCGTTGTCGGTTACTTCGGCGGTTGGTGAGCCCTGTCGAACCACAGGCTCTGCGACCGGAGTCGGAGCTGCTGAGGAGCGATTTTGGCCGTTTTTGCTCTCGTCGGAGGTCATTTTACTCCCGACAGGCGCGTTTTGTGGCGTTTTTGCTCCCGTGGAGCCCGAACCAACCCCTCTTCCCCAGGCGAACCGGTACTTGAGCGCTCCGAGCCGGCAAGAATCAATGCAGTCAAAGCAATCGACACATCTGCTATAGTCAATCTTATGGTTGTCAACATCAATGCAGGCCGCCTTGCACTTCCTTTCGCAGGCGTGGCAGCTCTTGCACTTTGACTTGTCGATCACCGGACGGAACATAGCGAACCGCGAGAAGAAACCCAGCGTGGTTCCCACCGGACAGATTGTGTTGCAATAGGTTCTGCCGTTCCTCCAGGCGAGGACCACCACGACAACAAATGTCACCGCCGCCACGATCAAAGTCGGCAGACTCTTCAGCCAAACATCCTTTGTCACAAACGCATAACTATCCTGCCTCTCGGCGATCCAGGCGAGCAGGTTGTTGCCCCACTGCCAAACCGGCGCGAGCAGACTCTGCACCATTCTACCGTAAGCGCTGTATGGAGCCAGAAGCGCTACAAGAGCATTGAGCCCGGCGACCAGCGCGATCACGAACAGCACCAGCACCCCGTAGCGCAACCATTTGATTTCCTTTGAATATGAGAACCTTGCCTTCTTGCCTTTTCTCCTGGAACTGAGGTTGGACACGCAGTCCAGGAATATACCCAACGGGCATATCACCGAGCAGTAGATTCTGCCGAAAAGCAGTGTCAGTACCAGCAGAATGGCGATGACAACGAAGTTGAGGGCCAGAACAGCCGGCAGGAACTGGATTTTGGCGAGCCATCCGAACCAAAGATGAAGTGTTCCGGTGAAGTCCAGAAACAGCAGCGTGACTGCAACGAAGCAGATCGCTGCCAGAGTGATTCTAATTATTCGGAGCATAGTGTTTGTAAGCCGAAATGTTACGTAAAGATAAAGAAAAATCCTGAAATGATATTAATCCAGAATCACCAACGCCATTGACTTGTGCGAGAACGTCAGCTTGACAACATCGGCCGAAGCCCGGTTGAGGGTTGCCTGCCACCAGTTGTCGAAAACCACTCCACTGGTCTGCCATACCAATCCCTCGGACTTGATATTCAAAGAATTATCAGGGCTGAATATGGACACGGCCCTGCCTTCGCCGACGAAAAGCTCGCAGGAGTCCGTCAATGCGAAAGCCGTTGAATAGTCGGACACCGCATCGACATATATTTTGTCTTCATCAGGATTACCGCTGGCTCCGTAAAGCCGGGCATATTCCATAATCTGTCCAAGGTTGCCGAGGGTGTGGGCCTCACGCTTGCCTGTAGCACCGAGAATGTGCACGGTCTTGACTTCCGGCCAATGCTCCAGCAGGTAACGGAACGCCTTGGTCTGGTCGTTTGTCTCCTGCTCTTCTTCTCTTATGGCGATGCGGGAATATTCCTTGAGATGCTTCGGCGAGATGGAATCCATATCCCCGATGATGGCATCCGGATCCCTGAGGTCTTTGAATATCTTGTCCCGGTGCCGGAGAAACGTGTCCAACGCCCTGTCGCAGCAGATTATCACATCCGCCCGGCGGAGAAGCTCGCGGGGATATTCCTTTTTAGGAAAGTCGCCGCATTCGAGGATGACCGCTTCCATTATGCCTTTGTTTTGGCGATTTCGGCCTTGGAGGTGCCGGCGGTAGTGGTGTAGAGTTCCGGTTCGCGGAATCCGGCGAGGAAGGCCTTGATGTCCATCCGCTTCTTGCCGGCTATCTGCACGTCCTTCAGGGAGATGGCTCCGTCGGCGGTGGTGATGTGGAGGTAGGTCTTGCCGTCGGTGAGGATTCGGCCCGGAATGGTTCCTTCGACAGGCTCATCGACCTTTTCGGCCGTGAAGATCTTCAACTGGGCTGGAGCGCTACCTTCCTTGACGAGTTCGGTGAACGCTGCCGGATAAGGACTCAAACCACGTATGAGATTGTAGATCTGTTTGGTGGAATCGTTCCAGTCAATGTGACACAACTCGCGCGAAAGCTTCGGTGCCGGCTTCAATACCTCGGAACCCTGTATGAAACTTCTCTGGACACGCGTGTCCACATTGCGCTCGATGATTCCCTGGGTTGTCTGTACGACCAGATCAGCGCCGATCGCCATCAATTTGTCGTGGACGTCGCCGGCGGTGTCCGTGTCGGCGATGCTGATGCCTTGCCGGAGGATGATGCCGCCGGTGTCGATGTCCTTGTCGATCATGAACGTCGTGGCTCCCGTCCTGGTCTCGCCGTTGATCACCGCCCAGTTGATCGGGGCGGCTCCTCGGTACTGCGGCAGCAGCGCCGCATGCAGATTGAACGTGCCGAGCTTCGGCATGCCCCAGACCTCTTCCGGCAACATCCTGAACGCCACCACTATGAACAGGTCGGCCTTCAAGGCCTTGAGCTGGTTGAGGAACTCCGGATCCTTGAGCTTGACAGGCTGGAGCACAGGGATGCCCTGCTCCACCGCGAACTTCTTCACCGCGCTCTCGTTCACCTTCTGGCCGCGTCCGCTCGGCTTGTCGGCCACGGTCACCACTCCCACGATGTTGTACTTCTGCTCCAGGAGAGCCTTCAGAGGGGCCACCGCGAATTCCGGCGTTCCCATGTACACGATCCTTGTCTTTTTGAATATTCCTGCCATATTACTCTTTGCCTTTCTCCACCAATTCTTTATGCTGTCCAGATTTGAGATGTCCGTGTCGTGGATCGCCTTCCAGGTCAGGAACAGGCCGATCGGCAGGAGTACGCCAG
>ENA-UAIJ01000321-UAIJ01000321.1-human-gut-metagenome-genome-assembly--contig:-NODE-321-length-12365-cov-3.950690_pt1 | contig 12365 bp, 10 predicted proteins | sample MGYA00244417_ERZ654385 | MGnify/ENA primary metagenome ERZ654385 (study PRJEB26926, sample SAMN06165087) | human gut metagenome | biome: ENVO:00009003; feature: ENVO:2100002; material: ENVO:00002003...
CGCCGCCGACTTCATGTACTACATCTGCAGGGTTTTCGGCATAGCATTGCCGTTACCAGTGGCGATAGCCATCCGCATCCTGCTTCTGACAACCGGAGGTCATGCCCTGATCGACGGGATAAAGAAGTTGTGTCCAGAGTTACACCAGAAACTATTCGCCAGAGGATAAGGCTAGCGACACAAGAAAAAAACAACAAATCTACTAACACACTTTCACATGAAAGAAGACAGGACATTCGACGACTTCTCAGATGAAGAACTCGATGAAATCGAGAAAAACGATCCCGAACTGTACGACACGTTGAACGACAACACGGTCGAAGCCACACTGGACACGATGTACCCAGACGAAGACTCACGTCCCGATGATGACTAAACGCCCTGATCAGTAATGACTACTCTTAAAAAAGAGGAGGCTCAGTTTGAGTCTCCTCTTTTTTCTTTTATGAATATGAGAGTCAGTTCCTCTGAAGCAACGGTCATAATTTGCCTCATCGAATAAAAGACCGAATCATCATGCCACCACTTTTACAGTAGAAGCATGATGGGTATAGCTCGGATAATATTCAATTTTAGAGAAGCAATCCAAGCATATTTGATAAAATGCAACCGAATCCGTCTTAGTATCTACAAGACCGGAAATCTCCTTTTTCATCTTATACGCTTCCGCAGGAGTAACCATGCACTCAAACACGCTTTTATTCACACGATGGCCATATTTTTCCAGTACAGCCGCAACCTTTCGACGTGGCTTAGCCAATGCGATATCATACGCCACAACGTAATAGTCTTTATGTTTCCTCATAACAAAACAAAGTTCTTATTACGATAACGTTTTGCTCTACGTATTCTTACCCAAGCCGACCATGAATCATTAATAATGTTGTCATACCCACTCACATGTGGGCTTCTGCAACACAAAAACGGAACTTCAAAAACGAATTCCTGAGGTTGTCATACCCACTCACATGTGGGCTTCTGCAACGAAAAATACCGTTACTATGTTATGCTTAACAAAGTTGTCATACCCACTCACATGTGGGCTTCTGCAACTAATTATGTCTCCAAGCGTGTGTACAATGATTAAAGTTGTCATACCCACTCACATGTGGGCTTCTGCAACCATAAGTATTGCGCTTTTTTTGGTATTCCATTCAAGTTGTCATACCCACTCACATGTGGGCTTCTGCAACTTAGACCAGAGCAGTCAATAACTGTAAAATCGAAGTTGTCATACCCACTCACATGTGGGCTTCTGCAACGCAACATATGATACCTGGAACAAATCACATAAAGTTGTCATACCCACTCACATGTGGGCTTCTGCAACCTAGTGATTGGCAGTCAATTGTTGAAATGTTCCGAACTTCAATCAACGACAAGCCAACACCTTCTTGTTATTTTCGCAAATATACATAATGATTTTCGAAAATCAAACATTATACATACAGCATTTGGGCATATCACATTATCACAATGAGACATAACCATATCGCAATGAAATTGGATCGATATTATGATTATGATATTCGCGAAAACACACGCAAGCACACTACTGATTACTAGCCACTTACTAATAACAAGATTTGCAAATATTCGCAAACATGCGAGGCTTACGAACACAATGTGGGCGTTTGCGAACATATTATGCTAGCCATAAATGACATAAAACGCAGCCGATCACGAATAAGCCGAAAAGTTTTTTTCGCAAATCCTCCGAGTCACCACTTAGCCACATAAGGCCTGAATTTGGCACCAGACATGACACTGTTAGCAAGAGCAGCAGCCTGAATGTCTATTATATCACACAACCGTCGGCTCTCACCTCTATAAATCTCATAACGGTACAACCTTGTCATCACATTTTGAGCAAGATCTCTCTTCGTGTCATCATCCAACATTCCATCCTTTGTCACGCAGCATCGCATCTTCCTTTGCAGCATACTAATCACTATCCTATCCACGGCTTGACATCTAAACAATTCAATAAAGTCAAAGACAAGATTGGGATTCCCATCGGTATGATGTATAAAGCCACAATAAGGATTTAAACCTTTTTTCAATAGAGCCTGCCAAATTCTTGGATAAAGCATCGAATATCCATAATTCAGCATACAATTCACCACATCAACGGCACCTTGTTTAACTCTTGAATAGAATTCCACATCGTCATCACTCAGCAGATCCCTAACATATTGCCAATACTTTTCCGCAGCCGATGCCTCGTAGGCCATTATGCTTTTTCGATAGTCTTTCATCTTATCAACAAACACATCCGCGATCGCTTTCTCCGCACATTCAAAGGAATCCTCCAAAACTGGGAACTCATCGTTCTCCACATTCTTCTTATGATACTTATTATAGTACTTGCATAAGTTCAATTGGTTTTTTAACTTCCCAACCATAATTGACTTCGCCAAATTCAAGGAATCTTTTTCAGACAATAATGCTTGTGCTGTCCATAAGGAAGAATTCACGGTTGATGGAGACATCAGTGACGCCAAATGTGAGCTATGCTCCCCAAAAAAGTCTATGGCTATGCCATTCTTGGAACAGTACTCGACAAGATTACTTGAAATGGCGATCCCTCCAGAAAGTATGGAGATGTGTTTTATCGCAGCACTATTCAGCTTCAGAGGCTGACCGGCCTTCTTTAAGATCAGTCCCCGATATCCGGCACCAAGGAAATAACCAGAGCCAGCGATCACAAGTTCAGAATTCTCTGATTCAAGACGTTGATATTCCGCTTTTCTTTTTGACAGCAGTCTCTGTTTTTGCAGCAGATTTGAACATGAGGCACTATTCTTCATCAGGGCCGTATTAGGATTCGTATTACCTAACAGTCTCTTTGATAGATCCTTCAGAACTTTTTCAGAAATCTTGATACCTTTTGATTTCCATTCTTTTTTCGCATCATCAAACATCGCTTCAAAAAGTTCTCTATACTCTGTCGGCAGGACCGACAGATAATAGCGGTTTATACCATCTATTCTTCTTAAATATATTTTTGTAGGATTGTTCTTGATGAGTTCAATATTAGATATAGATTCCGACAATTCCGCCTTCTTTTTCTCTGAGATAGAAGCCTTCGTGGCCGAAATCACAATTCCGAGAAACTCAAAAGGTTCTGAGCAAGGACCTATATCTGGAGGTTCATTCAATGATAACCCCATCTTCGAAGATAGATATTCCATTGTTGAAGCTGCTATAGCCTCAGCCTTTGGCCGCGAGCCTGACCACATCACTATGTCATCGGAATATCTCAAATAGGGAATGCCCTTATCATCTATTGACTGATCGAAAGAGTTCAAGAAGAAATTGGCAAGCATCGGTGATAGTATTGCTCCCTGAGGTATTCCTTTAGCAGTCTCAACCCAATGCAGGTTCTTTTCGACACTGCCCATCGACATGCATAAATCTATAAGTTGCAGAAGTTTCTCATCTTTTACGACCTGACGCAAACGCTTCATCAACATGGTTCTGTCAATGCTAGCAAAGAAATTATCTATATCACACCTGATATGAAAACCGTCTTTATGTGTTTTGGTCTCATGCAATGCTCTTCGAACACATTTCAAATGACCACGCCCAGGACGATACGCATAACTGGATCGCGAAAAAGTCCTCTCTAAAATTGGTTCTATCTCCATTTTTATGGAAGCCTGTACTATCTTATCACCTACACTAAGCAGGCCAATAGTCCTTTCTTCATCATCCTTCTTTGGTATGCTCACATTCAGATAGGGCCGTGGAACCCATTCCCCCTCTATGAGATCACGATGAAGGCTCTCCAGATTATTATGCAGATTACGGCCAAATGAATCCAAAGTAATGTTATCAATACCTCCCGCAGACTCCTTAGACAGAATAGACTTCCAAGCAAGGTTGAGATTGTCATAAGAAGCCACAGACATAAACAAACCATCTTTCATCATAGCGATTTTCTTAAAATGTTTTATCTTTGCAAAAATAAAACATTACCATGAATACTCATCAAGAAGAACTACAATCCTGGATCACAAGAAAACGCCTCCCAGATACGGAAATGAAGAAATACTGGGCTGCCTATATGAATCTGGCTCGATTGAACTTTTTCAAAACCCTAATGTTTATCAGCAACTCCATTGGCGACCTAAAGCCGGCAAAAGACAATAACGGTAAAGGAAATACAGAAGTGAACATGCATAATATGGGGATCTTGACGGCATTACTTGGTCCAGAGGATGAAGAAAAGGCAAGGTTACTCATTTTCAAGCATTTCCCTTTCCTCCGCACTTTTTGCATCGAAAAAGAGCTTTCCCTCTCAAAACAAAGAACAATCTTGATAGATATGGCATGCATAATAGGTCGCTATCGAAATATGTACTCACATAGCATCTTCATCTCCGATGATAATGAGAAAGTATTGGAGTCCGAGAAAAGGTGTAGTGAATACCTTCAATCCATATTGACTGTATCCACAAGAATAATCAAGGAACGTTATCGCTCAAATAAGAACGATGCTCAAAGAGGAATGATTGACGATAAATCCTTAAAATTCATATCAGAAAATAAGGTGAAATTCGTCTATGATGAAAACGGCAAGCGTATAACAGCGCCAAACAAAAAATACTACCTCAGCACTATTGACAAAGACAATACTCATTTGAGTTATTTCGGCAAATTGATGCTGACTTGCATTCTACTTGAGAAGAAGTATGCGACAGATTTTCTGACCCAATGTCATTTTCTGGACGCCTTCAACGACAGTGAAGTCGCTCCAAAACTTTCAGAAAGAAGATTGATGCTGGAAGTGATGACAGCACTGAGAATAAGATTGGCTGAAAAGAAACTGTCTAATGAAAAAAGCGAGGTTCAAATTTCATTGGATATTCTGAATGAGCTGAAGAAATGTCCATTTGAACTGTATGAACTTCTTGGAAGTGAAGATAAACGTTTATTCACCATTGTCGCAGACACTGGAGAAACGATACTCCTAAGAAGGCATGAAGACCGGTTCCCACAGTTGGCATTGTCATGGATAGATTCAAGCAAAGCATTTGATCACCTTCGATTTCAGGTTAATGCGGGAAAACTACGTTATTTGTTTCGCGACAACAAACACTGTATTGACGGTCAGACAAGAATGAGAGTGCTCGAAGAGCCTCTTAATGGTTACAGGCGTTTGATGGAATTTGAAGAAGAGCGGATTCAGAAACAATCCGGTGAGATCAGGTCTTTGTGGCCCGGCCTTGACATACTGAATAAAGATGAGACTCCGCGAAATGATGCTTCAGTTCTTCCGTACATATCAGACTACAGAGTCAGATATCTTTTTGACGGCGATAACATAGGTATTTCCATAGGCGATTTTACACCTTCGATTACTAAGACCGATGAAACTAAATATCGAGTAACAGGAAAAACAGCTGATTGCTGTCTAAGCAAGTACGAACTTCTAGGGCTATTATTCTATCATCTGCTTACACTACGGCATGGAGACAACAAGAGATCGACAAAGAATGCCGAGGACATCATTATAGATGCCATTAAACGTTATAAAAGGCTCTTTTCCGATGTCAAAGAAGGCATTCTTAAACCTATAAAGGAAGAAAATGCGAACCAACTTGGAAATAGGATATGGAATTCCTATGGAATTAATATCAAGGATATTCCCGACAAAATCATAGATTATCTACTTGTGCGGGAATGTAATGAGGACGAAAAGTTCACCGCATGGAAGAATGGGTTCATAAGTGAGATGCTCCAAAGCACTAAGAACAGAATCAAGAGGTTTGAAAAAGATTCAGAAGCCGTCATATCCTCTGACAACAAGCCAGGGAAGAAGAATCATGTTTCTCTAAAGCCCGGGGCATATGCTTCATTTATAGCCAACGACATCGTGTTTTTCCAAGAATGCGGAGCAACAGAAAAGATGACAGGCTTGAATTTCAAGGTCATGCAGTCCAGACTGGCAACCTTCACTAAAGACGGATCCACTTCATTCAACATTCTGCTTCAGACACTCAAGAACGCACATCTGGTATCCACTACCTATGGCAAGGGGGATCACCCATTTTTATACAGAGTAATCAAACAACAACCATCTGATATCGTCCAGTTTTACAAAATCTACCTGAATGAAAAAGTTCTATACCTACAGAGTGACATCCCCGACAACGCCATTTTCCTTCATGGAGAAAGGAAAAGATGGGAGAATCGAAACGAGCAGTACTATCGAGATCTTGCCGAGAGATATCTCCAACGCCCAATTCAACTTCCTCGGCAACTCTTTGAATCACATATACGACAGTTGTTGCTGTCAGACTGCATCAAAGGCGAACGAGGGAACGACCTTAAAGAGGCTATCAACAGTGCAGCATCGCAAGGAAGATGCAACACTACATACATGATAATGGAATACTTCGCAGATTATCTCTGTGATGGAACTCAATTCTTTTATGGATTGTTCGATGGAGATTTGTCACATGAATACAATTACCGGTTCTACTCTCTTATAAGCAACAACATAGAGAATTCAAAGAAATTGGTCTTGACTCTAAAGAAAGGAAATAACTCAAAAGAATCACCATTCATATCAGCATTGGAGCGTGGGATACATTGGTCCAAAATGAACCCATTGATGAAAAAAGGCTTAAAAAATGATTCATCAGAGGGAGATTTCGTACACGCCGCTAAAAGAGCATATAAGGAAATGACCGAGACTGAGAGGATGTTTCGAAGATATGCTGTTCAAGATGAGGTTCTATTCCTTGCCGCGAAGATAACAATCAGACGGGCTCTTGGGTTATCCGAGCAGTATAACTGTTTGTTAGGTGACATAAAGCCGCAAGGGGGCAGTCTTTTGGAACAAACAATTCCATCAATCACAACCAAGCATACCATAAACACAGGTAACAAAAAGCAGAAACCAAAACAAGTTCAGATTCTGCAAAAGAATGTAAAACTGAAGGATTTCGGCAAAGTATTCAAATTATTGAATGACAGAAGAATCTTTGACTTATTGTTCAATAAAGGGAATGAGGCCGTGAGCATGACGGATTTATGTGAGGAACTGGAACGCTATGACAGGCATCGTGTCGATGTGTTCGATTCTGTACTTAAATACGAAAGCAAGATCACAAAAGGGTACACTAATAAAGAGCTCATGAACGAGAGCGGACAAATCGACTTTAAAGCGATACAAGCATTTGACAAGCAGAATACAACAGCAGACAAAGAAGATCTAAGGCTCATCAGGAATGCTTTCAGTCACAACCAGTATCCTCAGTATAATAACGAACCGATTCTTTTCGACAAAGATATTCCTGAAATCGCTGACGAAATATCTATAATAGCCAAAGACATCGAAGAAAACACAAAATAGGTGTATCATGCAGCATGTAAAAAGGGTGACTAACAAGCCTTAGACACCCTTATATCGAGACATGTCTCTCGCCACAACAGTCAATCATTTAGCTGACAACCTGCTCCGAGTGGTTTCTTTCCACAAACGACAGCATTGAGGCAAAGAAGTTATCTTGTTGCATCTCGCGGCGGGTTTTCATGTATGCTTTGTGGGCACGGAGGAGGGCGAGGTATATGCTGTTGAATATCCTTGTAAAGTCATAACGAGTCTCGCAAAAGGCATCGATCACAAAGTGAATGTTGGAGCGGCCATTGCCTATAGGCTCTAGGTATATCTTGACCATTCTTGTTGTGGTCATCGTCGCGTTCGAGCATGCTAACTCCACATCATAATCCACGTCCTTAACGGTGAATGACAAAGACGCTGAGAGTTCATTTTTACGCATAGTGATCCTTAGGCTCATGTCCCGAAGAGACACTATTATAGACTTATCATCCTTTCTTCCAATATATCCGATTTGCCAAAGGTATCTAATCATGAAAGGGATAGTCAGCGGTTTAAGCAATTCTTCTTCTGATACTGGTCTCCTTTTTCTCATTTCGCAGTTACTGTTTATTCGGTAATATTCATGATTACAGAGCGTCCCTTCTAATAGGAGACAGGATGGCTGAATCCAGTCAAGGGTTCACCAAAGATTTTTCGGGTTACCTTGGAAACGTATTTCTTTGAAGCGGCGCGGTGCTTGTTGTCAAAGGTTCTGGAATCGTTTACATGATTCCAATAGTCTTGGTTGACCCGCTTCTCCACAATGCGGCGGATCTTCCGCTTCGTATATCCGTCCTCTATCGCGATGGAAAGCGAGCCAAGTTCTGTGCCGTCACGGAAGGAGAGACGTTCCTCCGCAATAGAGCGGCTCAGATTGAACATCTTCTGTCTGTTTGACTTGGCAGTCTCGGCGCGGTCGTAAATGTAGTTCTTTTTGATCTTTTTCATGATGCTATGTTTATTTGTTTTCACCCATAACAACGAACATGTGCGTGAACTCTTACGAGAAAAAACAAAAAAATCCGCCGAGGTGTTGTCCTCAGCGGATGAATGTGCCTTTGAGCGCCTGATACAATGACCAAGATTTTGAGTTCTTATGGCTTTTACCACTTTTGCCCTTGCCGTGCATCTTGTCTTTTGAACATTATTGCGCGTCATGCCAAGCTTGGCCATTATCTCGTCATCCGTGTGATCGATCGTCATCCTCAAGACCTCGCCTTCTTTTCCAGGAAGGGTGTCAAGTATTTTACGAGCCAATTTCACGGTCTTCTTAGAGACATCATCCCCCTCGGAATCAAAACTTCCCCAATACATTTCTGAGACATTCTCAAAGTATTCGTTATCCATACGCTTAACGCGTGTAGTTTCCTTATCCCTGGCATCTCTTACTTTATTTCTAAAGATAGTGAATGCCAAGGCCTTTAAATCAGCCTTCGAGTTCAAGGTCTTCTTGTCGAAATAACCTTGATTCGCCATTTCGCAAAGATGTACAAGCGCATCCCCAAAGAAATCATCGCATTCCATTTCAGAAAAGTCACGAAGTTCCTTTCTACGAACTACGTCCTCAAAGGACTTAATGTCTTCGCTGGTGAGCATTGAGAGAATGTTGGTTTCTGAAATTGATGAGATTTCAGCAGTCTTTTTCATTTTTAAGATTTGTTTAAAACAGCCTTGTCTCGGAGGCACCGTGCCATCCTACATCCGGCCAAAAAATAAAAATGACCAAACAGTTTGCGGCAGTTAAAAACAAGAGAAATGAATAGACTTCGCTCTCAGCACTTTCTTATTCTATCATACCTAATATAAAAAGAAGGTAGAATGTATTTCAAAGATCAAATTGGTTGGAATACCACTTGCGAAAGTACTAAAACATTTTGATTATTCAAAATATCATCAAAATACTCATCGCAATTTATTTCGGTCCTCAACTAACGAGGCCTTCTTCTGACGATGATGATTATTGGTAAAAAATCACTTGCCTAATGTAAGAAGTAGTGCTTTGAAGCGTTAGTCATTATGTAAACACAAAAAACATAAAACAATGAACAAGAAAAACAAGATTGCAGCTGCTGGAATGGCAGCAACTGGTGCTGCGGGAGCAACCGCAGCTGTGGCAGGTGAGACTATTCTTTGGGCAGCGTTCAGCGCGGGGCCGGGTGCGGCATTGGCTGGGGCGGCGGAGACTTCAGCATTTCTCGCATGGGTAGGAGGCGGAAGTCTGGCGGCTGGTGGAGGCGGAATGGCTGCTGGAAGTGCGGTCTTGGCGGCTCTCGGGCCTGTCGGTTGGTCAGTCGCTGGAATAGGAGCGGTCGGAGCGGGGATCGCGATCATCAGAGGGAAGAGGAAGAACAAAAAGATGAGGAAAAACCGCTAAGGAACACGTCATCAGTGGTCATCTATCCCGATCGAGGAACCCGGCCACTGGATGACAGAATCAAAAGACAATTAGGATTAATTACTAAAATATTAAATATGGACACATTAGACTTTATCAACACCGCATCCAACGAGGATCTTAGGACGCTTTGTGACATCATTACGCTTGACAAGGACGGGAGTCCGAGGCTCACTGAGGAGCTGACGGGGACGGCTGGCTATCGGATGAATTATCCGGGCAACATGAGGGCTCTCGCACCGGAGATGGTGGATGAGTTCCGGAGGTTTGGAGGCAACACTTTCGCCAACATTGTCCGGGGAGAGGGGCCGGAATATTCAGAGATTCTTCGGGATGTGGCTAAAAGGCAGAAGGTCAAAATCAAGTCTGGAGATTCCGACGAGGTTATCGAGCGGCATCTGCTTGAGAAGATGTTTGACAACATCTCGAAGACGATGACTGATGAGCAGCTTAAGGAGATGATGGATCAGATGGACATTCATCTCAAGTACTACTCACGCGAGGCTGCGGTCGCGGCGCTTCAATTGGCTATTCGGGAAGGAGGGTTCGCTTGTAACAAGTGGCTTGTTGTGGTCGCGAATGCGTTAGCGAAGTTCCTGACTGGCAGAGGTTTGACAATTGCGGCCAATGCAGCTTTGACCAAGTGGTTGTCTGTGTTTGCCGGGCCGATCGGGTGGGCGGTTACTGCGCTTTGGACTGTCATCGACATCGCCGGGCCGGCTTATCGTGTGACGATTCCGGCGGTGATTCAGATTGCTTACATGCGACAGAAGCCGCGATATGCAGGGCTGCTGACGGCATAATTGTGACCTTTACGTAAAGGAGCGGCGCTTCGACAGGCTCAGCGACCGCTCTTTTTTGATTACGACAAGAAGTCTCGGCGACATTTTGGAATATATTCGTTGCCGGAGAGGGACTTGTAGAGTTGGGACGACAGCATTATTGGACGATAATGCTGTCGTTGTGGCACAAACGGACGACGAAGGGAACACTTTCGGAGGCTTTTGCTGCCGTCAAGGGTCAATTGGACGGCGACGGGCAGAGGGGCGCTAGTCGCTGAGGCCGAAGAGATCGACTTCGACTATGTACTGCGCGCAACCTTCGGCTTTCGGGTCGGTGAACTGAGACTCGAACTTCTCAAGGTTGAGGTCCAGAGACAACCTTCGGGAACTTTCCGGCGGAGTAATCGTCCAGTAATGCACATTCAGCGGATTTCCGGGAGCCCAGTTGGCCCTGTCATAGAGATAGGTCCCGGCCTGAGGGTAGTTGTCCTTGTTGCTGTAGAAGATTCTTCCGGTCTTTTTCTGGGTGACTCCGTTGATCACGATGGTGTACGTGTTCTCATCGAACTCGGCAGCGTTTCTTGTCACGTAACCCGTTCTTTCTATGAATCTTCCCTGATCGTGACCATGGCCGCTCACGGCCACTTTCATCAACAGGGATTTGACTTCCTGCGGCAGGGTGAACTCCCTTTTGCCCAATCTGGAAGCGTCCTCGATGTCATGACCCTTCACGCCGTAGGACCAGCCCCTGTAGCCGGAATTGCCGTCACGGCTGGAATCGTAGACCTTGGATGTCCACACGACTTTTTTCGACGGCTTGCCTTCGTAGAGATTGAAGTCCAGCCTGACGGCGTGGCTTCTTGTCGGGGTCGCGTCGAACCCGCCGTAGTACAGCCGGAACTCCGTGTCCCCGGAGAGCATGAAGGAATATTCAGAGACATCTATCCAGAAGGTCTTGCTCCAACTGCTGTTGAACGCGTTTCCGTATGGGGTGAACGCCCTTGTCAGTTCGTACCATTGACCGTCTGTCTTGTTGCGCACAAAAAGCATGGTTGTGTTGTCGTAGGAAGCAGGTCCTTCGAAGAAACTTGTCATAGTATAGGCGATGATGACCCTTTCATATTCCTTGTCCTTCGGGAATATAAGGTTGAAGGAGAAGTCCTGTTCCTCGCCCCATCCGAAGAAATGCAGCTTCAATTTGTCACTGCTGACCTTGGCGGAAGGCGTTTTCCCCGTCATGGGGTCGGACTTGTGGAACGGCGTCCTGTCTTCCCTGACAGCAATGTTGTCGGGGTCAAGAGGAACCGGAGGCTCAATCTTGTCTTTTCGGCAGCCTGAAAACATTGTGACGCACCCGGCTAAAACAACGCAGGCAACGGTGATTCGATTCATCATAATCATGTCTGTATAAGTTTTATCCATCGACCCCTAAATTAAAACAATTTAAAATAAAATCAAAATAAATGTCGCACTGACGGATCGCTGTTCCCTCCGCGCCCTGCGGCGACGCTTTGAGGGGTTTTTTGTTGGCGGAGAGGGATAAGAGGAGGCCTCCGGCGACGTTTTGAGGGGTATTCGTTGCCGGAGAGGGATAAGAGGAGTCCTGCGGCAACGTTTCGAGGGGTATTCGTTGCCGGAGAGGGATCAGAGGAGTCCTGCGGCAACGTTTTGAGGGGTTTGTGTCGCCGGAAAGGGATCAGAGGGGGCCTGCGGCGACGTTTTGAGGGGTATTCGTTGCCGGAGAGGGAGGTGCGGAGGGGAATGGCGGCATTATTGAGCGGTTTTGCCGCCGTCG
>ENA-UAIJ01000333-UAIJ01000333.1-human-gut-metagenome-genome-assembly--contig:-NODE-333-length-12079-cov-4.599884_pt1 | contig 12079 bp, 9 predicted proteins | sample MGYA00244417_ERZ654385 | MGnify/ENA primary metagenome ERZ654385 (study PRJEB26926, sample SAMN06165087) | human gut metagenome | biome: ENVO:00009003; feature: ENVO:2100002; material: ENVO:00002003...
TCCAAACTTGAAGACAAATCCGATAAACTCCATGCGAAAGAACAGGAATTGGAGCTGCTGACTAAAGATGCCGCCAACGCTCGTTCAGTTATCCAGCCGTTTCGTAATTACAAGGTGGATTTTACGGCACCACAAATCACAGAGAAACCGCCTATGTTCGGTACGAACAAATGGGTGGAACGCCAGAACCGGCATATCGCTCAACAATTTGCCGAGATTGTCCGCAAGATAGAATCTCTGTACAGAAATGATGCGGCACGACAAGTCGAAGCAGCCCAGCGTAATATTTTGGCGGATTATGGAGAGTTTCATCAACTGAAAAGGGAGAACCAATCTCTTTTGGACATCAATCAAGACCTGAAATCCGGACTGAATACATTGCTCGAACAGTTAGCTATACCGTCAATCCGCAATCTGATTTTTGCCGTTGCCGATGCGCTTATTGGTGGGCAACCTGTACCTATTTCTTCCGGTGGAGGAGGCTCTACTTCCGATTTGCCTTGGGATGGACGAAGGCCGGACGAAGAAGAAGATTCCTATTGGAGGAGGTGTATGATTTATGCTTCACAAATCGTAAAACATACTAAGATTCGAGGTAGAAGTAGATAATTGTTGATATAAAAAAATTAGCACATGTATATCAGAAAATGGAGGCAAGGTTTTTCTCCATTTTCTGATTATATTTATAGTAGATACCACTTTGTTTACCATGTATTCTCAATACTAATTAAAAAGATTCATCTCGCCATTTTCTCCTTCGGGATGTACTTTTTTCCATATGGCATCATTTAAACTTTTTATTTGTTCTTGTTCTTCTGGGGTTATCCCTTCACCATATTCACATTCGATAGGCTGTCCATCAAGAAGGGCGGCAATCATTTTGATGTACGAGAACACCTCCTGCTTTGTATTATCAAGAATTACAGCAGCAATATCACCGTCCTCTGTTTTATTGAATTTCAGTTTCATATTAATTGTATTTTTTAAAATTATACTTCTTGACTCTTTTTTTGATTGATGTCCTACCACCATCAGTCTGATCAGCAATATATTCCAATACTTTTTGTCCGAAGACCTCGCTTTCTAATGATGCAGAGCGAATGGTTATCTTGTTTCCATCGTTTTCACAAACAACAATTGTTTGGGCATCTGCCATCATAGGTATCGTTGCATTGTGGCTTACCATAATCACTTGCTTACTCCATTTTACAGCTTTGATAGTTTCTGTTAATGTCGAATTTATATATTTCACAGCCAAATTATCCTCTGGCTGATCAATAATAATGGGCGCAGTATCTTGTTCATACCCTAGTATTAAGTCCAACAAAATTGCCGTTTTCCATCCTGGACTCAAATTATTAAAATCTTTTCCGTCTTTTGTCACAATCTTATACGAACGTGTATTTAACTCCATCAATTTCGTATATACTTTCTGAGTCATATCGTTGTATGATTCGACATTGGGATTTTTCTTGAAATAACGGCTCATCAAATTCCACGGAGTAACATCTACAATAGTATTGATATTAGACTTTAAACAGTATTTCAATGCATCTACTAGTACTTTCTCGTTAAAACTAAAGTTATTAATAACAGACAATTTATGACCTCTTGCTTCTATCTCTCTAGTCTGAAAAGAGTATTTTGTTTTAATCAACTCTTGTTTACAGTGCTTAAAACCCGTAAGAGCTTTTATATATTCACCTACAGTTTTAAGTAAACTATCCTTGTTTGTGATGCGGGATTGCTGCTGGCCAAGTTCATCTTTCAGTATTCTGTCTACAACTTGTTTATGTTCTTTTACGACCATAGACACATCATCAAACACTGTATAGGCTTTTGCCGCTAAGGCAAGTTTTGTTTTTATGGAGTTAACCTCTTCATTTGCATCTTCAACCAACGGATTATTATCTAAAAAAGTTCTAATAGTCTCTATTGCTTCTAAATCGATTTTAAATTGATTCGAAGGATACTTAACGAGACTTTCTTCTTCTGCCGTTGGCATCAATATATTCAACGCATTTTTCTTCACTATGCCAGTAACAATCAACTGTCCTGGATTAGGTAATGCATTCAAGGTTCGCTCACAGTCCTCTATTTTCTCCACGTACTGCAACATTTCACTAATTACCTCATGCAATTTATTTAGCCCCGTTGTAATGCTACGATTTATTACATCGTCTGCAGGAAAAATATTCCTTAATATCTCTATTTTATCAATACTTTTTTCGTTATTATCCGAGATGTTTTCTGCGATGAAATTTTGAGATATATAATATGGGGTCATTCCGCTTGTATTCTCTACAATCATATTCTCTACACCATAACGCTCTATATACTTTGAACCCTCAAAATCCTGATAAATATTTCTATACAACGAATCCACAAATAAAGTTTTTCCAGATGAAGATCCACCAATTACGACATTCAGGCCTTCGGTTAAATTTACATTCACATCTATGTGTTCATTCTGTAGCTCCACATGCCCAATATAATCACTTCGTCGTATTGGTTTCTCATGACTAGCCACAAGTCTTGTACTTTCAGAAAGCGAAAGTCGTAATCCATCAAATGTTGGTTGCGCAAACATCCATGTTGGTATGAAATCATCATCATTACCGCTATGCGAGCGAGGATATATACTGGGAGAATAGTTGTCAGAGCAAGTCACAAGATTAATGAACTCCGATATTCCGAGTCGTTCAAAATATCGATGAGTTGCCTCCAGCCCTTTGGTACTTCTTGATGTAAAACCATCAAATTGATTATAATATATACTTCTATTGATTGCGTTGTCTAAATTTTCACCATCGTTGATGCTATAATTAAATGCTCCATGTTTTTGTGAGCCGTGTGGTAGTAAGATGAAATCAAATGTATCAAAACTATTAATGATTTTTTGGATATCTGGCGTATTGGGGTCATTTCGGTCAGGTAATTTATTAGGATATAGCTCATCTAGAATCTCGTTTAGCGAATCTATTACAGCCTCTTCTATAGGGGCGTTAAAATATATATGACAATGGTATGATTTTGCTTCAGCCCGATTTTGAATGTGTAATTCTACACCAATAATTAAATTAAGACCCAGGTTTTTGGCCTTCAAATAGGCTGATTTGTTAATGGTGTTGTGATCTGTTAACGAAATCATAAATGGACTGTCTCCATTCAGTTTCTTTATTTGACCGACCAATTCTGCTATATCGTAGTTAGTATTCAGATTATTTGCATCCTCTGAAGTATGTATGTGTAAATCTATGTATATTGGTTGCATATCTATCTGTTCTATTTATATTATTCATGTTTCTTGTAATTTTCTACCTGCTCCAGAACTTTCTGGAATACTTCTTCATCCCATTGAGGAGGATAACCTTCTTTGTAGAGAAGATATGTAAGCTGGCTGGCAAGTTTGCTTTTTAGGTTGTCATTATTCAACCAATCGGCATAAACTGCAGTATCATCAATCAGTGTCTTGATTTTCTTTGCCAATTCAATACACAGTTCATCCGCATATTCAAAACCGTGTTTGTCCCTAACTTCGACAAGGACATCAAAGAATGCTTTCTCCTCAAAAGTAATCCCCAAAACCTTGAATTTCTCGCTGTCAGATTTAAGTTCTTTCAGGATATTCATCAGCTTGTTCGACAGTCCGTTGATTTTGTATGAAACGATGTCACATACATCATTCACCACGTTCTGTGTCACTTCATTGGTGAATATCAACTTGTCCCTTGTATTATAAGCATCTATCGTTTCTTCAAGCATTTTCTGGAAATGTTCAGCCTGAATCTTGTTTGTCCGGCTGTATGCTCTGATGGCTTTAGCGACAAGTTTACAAAGAATCTGAAACTTGGTGAACGGCATTTTTATTTCATCGACCTCTTTGGCAAATGAGTCGCTGAAAATATTTTCTTCAACACCTTCATTCATGACACGCTCCACGCCACTTGCAAGAATCGCTTCCTGAACCATCTGTTCCACGTGTCTGTTCATGCTCTCCGTATCATGCTCTGTGGTAGTCATTTTGTTCACGTATGAGCAGATACCCATAAAGCATTGGCTCCATGTTACCTCTTCTTCTGTCAGAATACCGGCTGGGTTACAGATATTATAAGCAGAGCGCAGTCGTTTGACATGTTCCTTGAAAAGTTTGAGGAAGGAAACCTCTCCTTTCCGTTCAACACTGTTGGCAAGGATATATTCTGCCGCTTCCTGAATAAACTGAAGTCGGGCAAGGTCATTGTTCCCGAAAAAACGGTCAAATACCAATCCTGACAATCGCTCTTGCAAAAGTTGCAGTTCGTTCTGCAATACTTCATGTGCAACATCCAAATCTTCCTGAGGTCCGACTTCACCACCATATTTTTTCATGGCTTTTTTCATCTCTTCGCGAATACCAATGTAGTCGATGATAAAGCCACACTCTTTTGTGCCGAATTTACGGTTTACACGCGAAATGGTCTGAATGAGCGTATGTTTCGATAACGGTTTATCGTTATAAAGCATTGTCAGGCATGGCACATCGAATCCCGTAATCCACATATCTACATTGATGGAGATATGGAAATTCGATTTTTCCGATTTGAACTCTGCATCAAGGAACTTACGATATTCCTTGTCGCCAAGCAGATTGTAAAGTTCCTTTTCATCGTCCTTATCCCTGGTCATGACCATATTGACAAATGCAATGTCATGCAGCTTGTTCTTTTCGTCTGCGGTCAATACAAGTTCATTCAATGCTTTCTTCTTCTCGAACCAGTCGGGCTGCATCTCCCGCATGATTTTATACAACCTGAATGCTATTTTGCGGTCGGCGCAAGTAATCATGGCCTTTTGCAAACGGTCTGTGGTCTCTGTTCTTCGTTTATAGTCTTCGATAATATCTTTGGCAACACGATGAAGGACATCTTCATCACCGATGATCACCTCCATACTCGACATGGCGGCTTTGCTCTTGGCAATATCCTCCGGCGTTGCCCCTTCGTCCGCACATAGGCGATAATATTCTTCTACTTTCTCTGCCTGTTCTTTATTGAGAAATACACGAGCCAATCGGGGATCATATTTGATTGGGACAGTGATACCGTCATCCTCCGACTCCTTCATCGTATATTGATCTACAACCTTCCCAAATACATGTACGGTTTCGTCAATGGGTGTTCCCGTAAAACCTACGTATGTAGCGTTAGGCAATGCATCCCGCAGATATTTGGCAAAGCCGTATGTGATTTTCGCTCCTATCTTGTCGGATTCTCCTTCGGTTTGGATAGACAGTTTAGAACCTATATTGTTTTGGGAGCGATGCGCTTCATCACTTAAGCAAATGACATTGGAACGTTCTGTAAGCAATCCAGTAGTCTCTGCGAATTTCTGAATTGTGGTAATATAGACCCCGCCAGTCTTGCGCATACTCATCTCTTCTGCAAGTTCCTTTCTTGTTTCAAAGACTTTTACAGCTTCGTCTTCAAGATATTGTTTCGAGCGACAGAATAGTTTCCCTGTCTGTGTCTCCAAATCCTCCCTGTCTACTATGATAAGAATAGTCGGGCTACCTAATTGCTTTCTGCATCGCAAAGCCAGTTGGCGGGCAAGGAACAGCATGGTATATGTTTTTCCACACCCTGTGGCTCCGAAATATGTACCACCCTTACCATCACCTCCGACAGAACGCAAATGATTCAGGATATGATCCCGCAGTTTGCGTGTAGCAAAGAACTGCGGATAACGGCATACGATTTCAGTCGTGTCGTCTTCTTTTGTAGGATCGGGAAAATAAACATAATCCCGTAATATCTCCAATATGCGTTCTGGAGAAAGTGCTCCGCGAATAAGTGTACGAAGTGTGTCAAGTCCCTTTCCGGCTTTGTCCTCATTCTCAATCTTTTTCCATTCGTAGAAAAATTCAAATGGTGTGTATGTCGCACCCAAAGCATTCTTTGCTCCATCGCTGATTACCGCCAATGCGCAATATTTCAGCAATGCCGGAATATCCCGCATATAGCGCGTGCAAATCTGCGTATGCGCATCGCGTATGGTAGCGTTTTGTTTGGTCGGATTTTTTAGTTCGATGATGCAGACAGGTATACCGTTTATGAAAAGTAGTATGTCGGGGCGACGGTTCTCTCGACCTTGCTCCATAACAAACTGATTGACACAACGGAAAATATTATGGTCTGGATGCTCAAAGTCAATGTATTCCAAACGAAACGGATTACTCCGTCCATCGCTATATGCAAAATCATACCCGTCACGATAGAGCAAAAAGGTATTCCGAAGAGCATAATAGTCATTCTGTCCACCTGTATTACGCAGATTGGCGACAATGCTGTCCATCTCGGAGGTGGTCAAATTCTTGTCTTTGTATTGAACGGCGAGAAAATTCCTTAAGTCCTCTTCAATGAGTGGATCGGTATATTTCCTGTGAATGTCATCACCAAATGCATATTGCCAGTGTGCTTCGCGGAGAAGTTTGATGGTTGCCTCCTCGAATTGACTTTCATAATATTTTCCTTTGTTTGTCATAATCGTTGTTGTTTAAGAATGTATGACATGTTGAAGCAATGCCGGGCAAACTTCGCGTGAAAGCCGGTCGGCTTCTTCGGCTATCTGCTTTGCTTCATTTGCACACTTATAGATATTGACGATTGCACGCTGAACGTCAATAGGGGGAATCGGTATCTTACAACGTTTCATATCTTCAAATGAAAATGCTTCACGTGCACTTCCCCATGAGTTAAAACGGGCATAACGATCGAATTCCGATCGACAGAACCATAGGTAAAGAAAATTTGGTAAAATATTTTCTTTGTCCACGTTGAATACAGACGAAATAGATGAAACAATATAAGTTTTATCTGAATCGTTTAATCCTAAACTCATTTTATCTCCACGACGAGAGGTGTCAGGTACAAAAGCGATTTCTTTAGGATTTACCAATTTATACGAATTTAACGAGACTCCATCCAAATTCGCTTTTGTTTCAATCAAACCTTTCGATGTTGCTATTCCACGAACTTCCTTTTCTGTAAATTTGCCGTCCAAATTGCGTTCATTGCATTCTTCAATATACGGTCCGATTTCATGCATCGGATATTTGTGTTTCAATTCCTGAATATAGCTTTGGCAGACCTGCATAAGCGGAGCAGCCTTAGTCTCGTTTTGTTCTTTGATTTCCCTGAATGTTTTCCATGCATTTACCACTTGTTGCTGTTCAGTAATGGATGGAAGAGGAATCATTATATTACACATATCTCCCCACGAAAACACTTCTCGTGCGCTTCCCCAAGAATTGTATCGAGTATATCGGTCAAATTCAGGACGGAGGAAAAATAGATACAAATATTCTGGACTTAATTCGTCCAAAGCAGAGACTTTAAATACACAATATATAGAAGAAATTAAATATGTATCAGAACTGTCATTAAAAGCTAAGGCTACTTTATCTCCTCGTCTTGACGTGTCTGGAACATAGGCGAAATATTGAGATGCGACCAACTTATATGATTGTAAAGGTACACCATCAAGATTGGCTTTAGTATCAATAAAGGTTTTATTGGTGCTAATCCCTTTAATAGCCTCTATATCATATTTATTATTGTGATTCCTTTCATTACACTGTTCGATATAATCTCCCAGCCGAACCCATTTTACATTACTCGCTCCCATATCACTCCTCCATTCCGTGTTGTTCCAAGAAGAAACGTTTTTGCTGTTCTATCTCTCGGCTCAACTCTTCCTCCGTCGGCATATAAGCCATATATTTGGCTGCAAAAAGTTGCTCGCTACCGTTAAGTACGGAGTATTTAGCCAAGACTTTATCGGTCTCGGTGCAGAGCAGTATGCCTATTGTCGGGTTATCATTCTCATCTTTGACAAGGTCATCATACATCCGGACATACATATCCAATTGCCCCACATCTGCGTGTGTCAGAGGATGTGTTTTCAATTCAAACAACACGTAACGTTTGAGTTTGATGTTATAGAACACAAGATCGATGTAAAAATCACCTGTGTCCGTTGAAATGTGTTTCTGCCTATCGACAAATGCAAAACCACGTCCCAATTCCATGATAAATTGTTGCAGGTGATCTATTAAGGCTTGTTCCAACTGGCTTTCGTCATATTTGCTATCCTTGCGGAAGCCTAAAAACTCGGCAACCACCGGACTTTTTATATATTCCAATGGATCATTGGCTTCAATATCAGGAGAGGGTAACGCCAATCCTTCCTTTACGCAAGCCATTCGGCGTCCATAGTATTGCGTACCAATGTTGCGATTGAGTGTCCTTACACTCCACATCTGCTCCGATGCCTCTTTTACATACCACTCTCTGGCTTTAGGGTCTGCAACCTGTATAATTGAGCGGAAGTGCGACCAAGTCAGATTGTGAACACACGTGTTCACAATCTCCAAATCATTGAAACACAGATAAAATTGGCGAAAGTAATCCAGATTGCGTTTGCTGAATGTGCTACCGTATTTAGGCATCAGCTGTTCTGCCAATGTTTTAATCAACCGAGTACCATACTGCGCACGAGCTTCTCCATGCTGTTCTTCTTCCACTATTCGCCGCCCTATATGCCAATAAGTAAGTATCGCTATCTGATTTGCTGCTGCGTATGCCTGTTGACGGCCTTGTTCGATAATACTCCGAATGTCAGAAACCAGTTTATCAGTTGTCACATGTTGCAGCTTATTCTTCTCCATAACCTAAAACTTTGAAAGCGTTTATAAGTTCCGTTTCGTTTGCATCCCATCTTTTCTTCAATTCATCAAATTTACAACTCATTTCTGAAAGGGCAGATTTATAGTCTATTTCCGTATCACGGTCTATAAATTCAATGTATCTGGATGGAACAAGAGAATATCCCTTTTCTTGAATTTCGTCACGATGTGCTGCATAATATAATTCCGGTTCTGCATACTCGAAAAAATTCTCGGTTTGCCAATCGAGATATATTTGACGTACTTTGTCTATTTCCGTTTCCGACAAGCGGACGTATTTCTTTTCATAGATGTTACTGTTCCATGTCCGCAAGTCAATGAAAAGAATTTCACCTGCACGGTCACGAAGTTGTCTGCCATGCCATGGACCGCCTTTCTTGTTGTTGTTCAAAATCCAAAGAGTGACTGATATATCAGTAGAATAGAACATGTTTCGCGGCAAAACGATAATGGCTTCTACTTTATCGCTTTCAATTAGCTGTTTACGTATTCCCTGTGTATCGCTATCATCCAAAGCACCATTGGCAAGCAGAAATCCTGCGATTCCACGACTGACATTCAATTTGTTTAGGATATGAAGAATCCACGCATAGTTAGCATTGCTGGTAGGAGGAATGCCATAGCCTTGCCATCGGGGATCAGTCTCAAAACCTCCATATTCGGCATATTTTTTCAAATTGAACGGCGGGTTCGCCATGATATAATCAAATTTGAGTTCCTTATGCTGGTCATCGGAGAAAGTGGAGATGGCTCTATCGCCCAAATGGTAAGAGATGCCTCGGATAGCCAGATTCATTTTTGCAAGGCGATATGTTGCCGGCTCTGATTCCTGCCCATACACATTGACGGCTTTTGTGTTTCCACCATGAGCCTCTATGAACTTCGCAGCCTGAACAAACATGCCTCCGGAACCACAGCAAGGGTCATAGACCGTTCCATCAAAAGGTTCAATAAGTGAGGCGATAAGCTCTACGATAGAATGCGGCGTATAAAATTCTCCTTCCTCTTTGTCGGCATTGATTGAGAACGCTTGTAAGAAATACTCATATACACGACCTATGAGGTCATGATCATTAAATTTCTGTGGGTCAATCTTATTTATTTCATCCACTACACTTTTCAAAACTCCCGGTTCAAGGGCTGTTTTCGTGAAAATTTGCTGCGGAAGGGCATTTTTCAATTTAGATTCATTGTCATCCAGAGTCTTTATAGCCGTATCGAAAGCGATGGCCATGCCGGTAGGCGATGTGAGAATCAGCTTGTCCCAAAATGTTTCATCTGTCAGGAAAAACACTCCGTCCTGCATATACTGATTGGGGCGTGAAAGTTGCAGTTTAATGAAATCCGTATCATTAATGCCTTGCACTTCCACTATTTCATGCCTGATTTTCTCCTTTTGCTGTTTGAACCGTTCTCCTATGAATTTCAGGAATACAAGGGTCAACAGCAAGTCACGTTTATCTGTCATGGCTGCACGCCCACGCAGACTGTTACGACAGTTGAAAAGTATCGTTTCAAGGGTTTCTTCCTTTACAAGTTTATTCTGTTTCTTAGCCATTTTACTATTTTATCAATTCAGTATTCAACTTAAAGGCATTTGCATCAATTCCCATTTGATAAATCTTAATATCAGGATTAAGCTTTCGTGCAACGCTTATTATTTTTGATTTCTCATCTGTACTCATATTGATTCCCAAATAGACAGACTCAAAACATTCTCCTCCGATTTCAGGAAAAGCCCGAACCTCTTTCCAATCAATAGGTCCCTTATCATCATTTTGCCCCGGCAATAAACTCATATATGTCGGCCAAGGGTCTAAAATAAACAGTCTTACCTCTTGTTCATGCTCCCAAGCCTTTGCCTTTGTGGACAACTGATAATGGAAAAAATCTTTTGCATCCCTGAAATAATCAGGCTTCTCTACAATATCCTTATATTGTACTTCCACCACAGAACAGCCAATCATGATTTTTCCATACATTCTCGAAAGATACTTTTGGGCTTTCTCCATATCCAAACCAATACAGATACCTTTATGTTTGCTATAATAGCTCCACATCAAGATTGAATCATATATTTTGGAAAGGCTACATATCCACACCTCTTCTCTGGTTCTACGAAATGGATCTCTTCTTAATTCTTCGATTATTTCCGGAGTCCATCCTCCACACGCTTCTTTCGGAACATTGGAGAAATCAATTAACGATGGATGGCAATCAAACGGGTCGTTCAACTGCGTAGCATTGGTAAATTGAAGATTACTATAATGTAGCATCATCAATCCACCGGTAAAATCAAGATATTTATATAATTTGACTGCTCTCATAAACTTATTATTCCGTCCTCAATAAGTCATCCACGGTTACACCCAAAACTTTGGATATTTGAATTAAAGTCTCCACATTGGGCTGTGTTGTATTGGTAACCCATTTGGAAATTATGGCGGGATCTTTATCTAATTGTTCCGAGAGCCATTTATTGCTTTTATTTTTCTCTGCAAGAACGACTTTGATTCGGTTCAGTAATTTACGTTCCATATTCGTATGTCTATCCAATGTGACTACAAAAGTACAAATTATTTATGAATATATTTGATATTATAGGTTATATATTGCGTGTAAAGCACAAAAAAGTGACTAAAACATCAATTTTAGCCACGCAAGTTTATGACATCTACTCTTTAGGGGGATGGTGATACTCTATGTTTACCCTAACCTAATATATTAAGAATGATTATTATTGAATATCGTAATTTTGTGGGAACTTAGCGGTATCAAATCTACTGAAGAACAATATATAATAGCTATATATCAGATTGATACAAACTACATTTCGGTTCAAGCGTGGAGCTTGCCAATCAGAATTACGACGTAACCAGTAATCGCTATAAGAATGACCTTGCATTACTTACCGACATGCTCGATGCCAGCAACATGAAGCTGAGCGCCGACTTAAATCTGGTAAACGCACGCATCAACGTAGTCTACAGCTTTTACAAGATGAAATACATTACCCATACGCTGTAAAAACGTCTTATTGTTTTAAAACATCTCATCAGAGAACAACTCATTAACATTCAACCTATTAAAAATAGCACAAATCATGATTGCAAGAAAAGTCCAAAAGCTGATATACAATATTCTTATTCTTTGCTTCCTTATTGGTGGAGCCATTTATGTTTGTTCCCGATTCATCCATCTGGGAAACATCGAGTATACCGACAATGCACAGGTAAAGCAACATATCACTCCGATCAACACCCGCGTACCGGGATTTATCAAGAAGATATGCTTTGAAGAATATCAGCAAGTACACAAACTGTCTCTTATACACATCTGACGCTGCCGACGAAG
>ENA-UAIJ01000350-UAIJ01000350.1-human-gut-metagenome-genome-assembly--contig:-NODE-350-length-11615-cov-4.119291_pt1 | contig 11615 bp, 4 predicted proteins | sample MGYA00244417_ERZ654385 | MGnify/ENA primary metagenome ERZ654385 (study PRJEB26926, sample SAMN06165087) | human gut metagenome | biome: ENVO:00009003; feature: ENVO:2100002; material: ENVO:00002003...
CGGACAGCGGGTCGGCGGCGGTCCAGCGGGCGATGGCCGGGTTGTACATCCTGGCGCCGAAGTCGAGAAAAGGGATGCTGGCGCCGAGGAACGACTGATTCTCCTTGCCGGAGAAGTGCCAGCGATTCGGGGAGGATGTGGAGGCCACCGAGGTTGCCGGGGCTGCCTGGGCTACCGGGGCGACTGCTGGCTCCGCGGCATATTGTGACCCTCCAACGGGTTCGGAGACCGGAGCAGTCACCTGAATCCGCTTGCCGAACGGGTAGTAGTCGCTGGCCTCGACGACAGTACCGGTGTCGCCGTCTATAACGGCGCGCAGCTTCGTGCCGTCATAGACGTGCGTGTAGTGACGCTGGTCTCCGGAAGCGGCACCGATCTCACCTGTAAGGTTCAGATGATTGTAACTGGGGTTCAAGCCAAGCTTGCCGATACTGTCATACGCATAACTTACCGTGTTGGAGGCGCTCAGCCCGTTGCCTGCCGAAAGGATCATCGTCTTGTTGGCACAATTTCTTCCACTATGATCGTTATTTACGATGATTCCATTCATTTCGAAAAACTTTACGGATCCAACCTGTTTTTGATAACCTTTTACTCCATATCGGTGTCAATTTGATAATATTGATAGTGTTATATGGCGACCTGTCATCGTACATTAGTAACTCGAAATCCGGATTATTGTAATTAGGATAATCCCCTATATTATATTCAGGGAACTCTCGTGGACCTGACCAATTCTCAACAGAATGAAACAACATAAATCTTAACGATTCACTATGAACTTTTGTTATCGCATCCACTCCGCCTTGAATATAGATGATATTCGAACCATTTGGCTTTTTGCTGAACCCTTGAGCGGGAAAACTCCTATGCATCCAATTATAGACATAGTCAGGAGCAGTCGGGACAAACTGTAATGTAAGGAACTGATTCCTGCCATAATTCTTGCATCTTATCCAATTGGTCGCAGTAGTTGGACCCGAGATGTGATCTTTGTTGAAGAAAAGATAATAGTTGTTGGAAATAGGTGATAAGCAAACGCTTATGTATAACTTCTCCGAAGGGATATAGTACATGCATTCTCTCCCGCCCCAACTATTAAATAAATATAGGACTGCGATAATGAAAACCAACAATTTGGCTATTCCGCTCTTTTTCATTATGATCAATATGCTAATATTCCCTTAATCAACAACTTGCGCCATGCTTGACAGAAAGAACCCAAATCGTGATACTTTTCGTTCTTTAACTGTTGAAAGATTCTCCCCATATAGGCTGCCTTTATAAGCGACATTGGCCGTCTGGAGTTCATTGCTCAAGAAAACAGCCACCTTGCATGAATCTCTGAAATGGCTTTGTACTTCATATAAATCAGGGTGTTTAAGAATAAAGGATACTTTATTATTGGATACCTTCCTTTTGTCATGTCCATTAGAAATCAAAGACAATGATTCCCCCCGCCATGGTTCGTTGCACGAGATGTAACAAGTATTGGATTGTGTGAAAAAAAGTTGAAGATCACAATAGCCTTTCTGATTCTTCGAAGGTCCGTTCCTACTCTTGCTGATTTGCAGGATGTCTGAGCATCTTGAATGTTCAGGCATGGTTCCACGTTCAAAATAGATTAGAGCGCAAGTGTCCTTTACGCCATAACATATCTCCATATATGTGTCAATGCTTGGTAAGTAATAGACTCCGTTATATTCAGCCGTTTTACCGAGTTTCTCATACATGATCTCAAAGGTCACCTCAAGGAGAAACGCAACGGTCAAGGCGGTTAAACAGTAACCGCATAATTTTACTATCTTTTGTATCACGCTATTTGTCATATAAATACCAGTGAATCCTGCGTTTAGAGTTATAATTAAGATACCCTCTTGTCCATCCATAATATTCAGGAGCCCTTGTCGAGAGGCTTTCTCTTCGAAAACCTGTCTTTATGATGTCAGAAATACTTGAACTGAGTATATTGGACAGTATTTGATAGCCATCAAAAGCAGTTCTTGCGGATATCCATCCAATTCCATTAGCCCCAGCGACATAGCCGGCGGCAATATTGCCGATGTCCCTTGCCGAAGCGTATATGTTTTTCCCATCAGTCCCTTTACCTATTGGCATACCACGATAAGGATCTAGTTTGGATCCGTAGGCAGACGTAGGCTCCCCATTGCTGACTTTAAAGTCATATTTATGGCCATTTCTGGCGTTAGCCATATAATCTATTAATTCCGGCTGCCACTCATCGTAAAACATCTGTAGGAAATCACTTCCGCTATTATCTTCCGTATTAATCACACTGTCCACGGCCCATGCTCCACCATTCTTGGCATCGAAATTATAAAATGAGTATGGAGACACCGTTTGACCTATAGATTCTCCCCTCTGCCAGACACCGTTATCATCTTCGTAAGTCACATATATGTTGGAATCATTATCAAAGGGATTCCCCTTATCTGTAACTATAAAGGTACCATTTTTCCCACGTGTAACCCAGGTGCTTTCACCATTAGGATCAATGAATATCACCGGATTTCCTATGCAGTAGGCATACGGACTGATACTGTAGTAATTTTCGGACAGAGGGTCGGCGGCGGTCCAGCGGGCGATGGTTGGGTTGTACATGCGGGCACCGAAGTCGAGGAGAGGGATGCCCGCGCTCAGGAAGGACTGGTCTTCCTTGCCGGAGAAGAGCCAGCGGTTCGGGGAAGTCGCTTCGACAGGCTCTGCGACCGGCCCCGTAGCTTGAATCCGCTTTCCGAACGGATAGTAATCATTCGTCTCGATCACAGAGCCGGTGTCGCCATCGACGACGGCGCGGACGCTGCCTAGGTGGTCGGTCAGGTGGTGGAGGGCGTGATAGGCCGTGACGGTTCCGGAAGCGTCCCTCGCGGCGGCGATCCGTCCTCCGTCAGTGAGGACGCAGTCAAGGCTGAGGTTTCCGTTCCCGTCCTTTGAATAGACAAGCGATCCTCTATACACGGTTCCTGAGCCGTCTGGCTTTTCGGCGGAGATCTTTGTGCCGTCAGAGATGTACGTGTAGTAGGCTAGGGTTCCGGAAGCGTCACCGACTTCACTTACAAGGTTCAGATGATTGTAACTGAGATTCAAGCCAAGCCTGCCGTCCGCTGTCATATTGCCGTTGGAGTCGTAGCCGAAAGATGGTGATCCCGACACCGAGTTAATCCTGTTGCCGGAGTATGAGAAAGTCAGTGCGTCCTCCGGCAGCAAGCTGGATTCTCCGAAGCGGTTCAAGGTCAGTATGTTCCCATTGAGGTCATAGGAGAGATCCCGCTCTGAGAAAGAGTCTGTGGGGGAGCCCGATGTCCCAATGAATCTTCTGGAGTCCGTCAGGCGGCCCAACGCATCGTAGGAGAATGAATATGCCTGCGGTGCCTCGGTGCCGAACCCCCATTCCCACTCGGAAACCCCGCCGTTCCAACAAGGCGCGGAGCCAAGGGCTGGGGTGTTGTACCGCAACCTCATTCCGAACACGTCGCTCCGCTTTTCTGTCAGCCAGCTCCTAACGTTGTAGGCCAAGGACTCGTTGACAGCATTGGCTCCAGTGCCGTAAGTGACTCCAACCAGCCTTCCGACATTGTCATACGTATAGCCGACTGTGCTGGATGCGTTAAGCCCGCTGCCATCCGAAAGACTCGTTGTCGTTCTTTTGATCCGGCCCCACAGATCGTATGTGTCGATCCTTTCCACAGTGTCGCACGCGTCTGACATAGAGACAACTTCCCTTGAGAGGGTTTGGTTCCCGGCGAAGTCAAACGCCGATGCCGTTCTGATCCGTCCTCCATCCTCGTACCGGGAGATGGTCTGGACGACACGTCCATACTCATCATAAAATAAAGCCGTGTGCCTGAATTTTCCGGTGGACACACCTTCAGAGGTGATCACGGCAGACATTGAGCCGGTCAGCAGATTATGTGCGGATGACCATCTGTTGCCGTAACCATTATCCACAAGAGCCTCGTCAAACAAAAGATCCTGAGGAAAACCATACATCCCGACAAACGAGTGGTCATCGTAATAGTTCACGGTGAGGAATGTGGTGGTGGAGTCAATGACCATACCGTCAATGGAATAGCCGTAGAAAGCGCTCGTGGCGGCCAGAGACCCCTGTGAACGGAAGGCTCTTACCGCGACATTCTGGAATGGCCCGGAGAAGACATCGATGCCGGTGTCGTTCCCGAAAAGTGAAGATTCTTCGCACAGACCCTGAAGACAAACCCTGCCCAGAGCGTCGGGAATGTTGAACGCCCATTCATTCTGTTCACGCTGTCTGGCGTCCTGTGTCAGAATGGCGTTCCCGGCCTTGTCGTAAAGTGTGAGATTCCAGCCTGCTCCCGGCATCTTCTTGGCCACGCATCGGTGTCTTGAGTCATAGACATAAAGGAACGCCCACCGGCCGAACGGTTCCGAGTCGCTTGTCCAATGTGTTGATGTGGAAGTGCTGACCTCTTTGGAAAGCATAGGCGGAATCACAGCCCTCAGGTCGCCGAAGTCGTCATAGACATAGTACGTGTCCGCCGTCTTGTCCGAGCTTAAGACCCGACGTTCCAGAAGAGTCTTTCCGGAAAAGTCTGTGAATGAATAGGCTGTGTTCCCATCCTCGTCCATGCTCTTTGTCACAAGCAGTGTGCTGGCTGGATAGAATCCTGCCTTTTTGACTGTAAACGAGGTGTCTGAATACTCCTCCACTTTGAGATTTAGACATTTAAGGGTTGGAACATCCGTAGAGTTTGTAAGAAACTCCGTTTCGGCGCATTTCCCGGCGCTGAACCAGTCCTGTCCAACACCGTAAACTGCCTTGACGCGGTCAAGTGGCGAACCATCATAGACATTCTCGCTGAAAGGACGTGACTCCGCAGAGGTAGTGTTCCCGTAGAATGAGGATGCATTCTCTTTAAAGACATCAGGATTAACACAACCATCTCCGTTATTGTACACCGGAGAGTTCAGCCAGGATCTGAGCAATCGTCCGTTCCGGTCATATTCAAAGAAATTGGCAATGTCTCCGCCATTGGTTCCTACGCCCTTCATGATTGTCTGGATAGACCTCCCTAGGCCATCGAAATAGTCTGTGCTGACTCTCGGTGCCGCAGCGTTCTTCTCGGTATAGACTGTTTTCCTTATATGGTTCGTGGAATCAGAATCATTGCGGAAGTGGTAGGCGTACCCTGTAGTCGGTGATTGATCGTTGTCCATACACAGGATCAATCTACCCAGTCCGTCATACTCATAGGATGTAGTCATCCCTCTTGTGTCGGAGACACCGCGCGGTCCGACATTAGGAGACCAAGTCGCGGTGATAACCGATCCGTCAACCGGATAGACACGGATCTCATCTATTGGCGAAGAGCCTTCATTGATTGTTTGGCATGGCCCATAATATCTGTATTTTTTATACTTCCACTGACCTCCAATCAGGACTCTATAATCAACGTAATATACTCTTTCCGGTGAAACCTCAAGGTTGACTGTATATTCCCCGACATATCCCTTTTCGCTGTGAAAGCCATTCTGGCGATTCCCACGCCAACCTTCAAAATTCTCGTGGTAATAGTCTCCAATGAATCCATTCACCACTCTTTCTTCCTTGCCTCTATAGGCAATCGAAAGCCATCCTGCAGCGGAGTGGGCATCTTCTGGAATTTCAATAGATGTCTGAGGACGCACCAGATTGTTATATTCCGAATCTGCCTCTGATTCAAGTTCCGCATCTTCTTCTGGTATTGGATAAACGGTAGGATCCAACGTCGTGACAGCAAGTCTATGCTTCCCTGCCGATAGCCACACCGTTTTTGTGAATTCCACATAGACCTCGGAGTCATGTTCCCCTCCAGAACCGTCATCCACCCATTCTCTGGTTCTGGGTCTATAATAAATAGAACTGTCGAGAACAACCCAAAAATCAAAATCGGGGACATTCTCCGGAATATCGAAATGTACCTCACAGTCACCGCCTTCCAAAGTCTCAAAACTGTAAGAGAACCAGTGCTCCGTGTTCGTGCGGTGATCTTCATTGTCGCTGACAAGTCCCGGCTCTTCAACCATTATCGTCCCCGCGCGTCTGGTGGCGTTGTTGAAAAGAGCGACAGGATGCATCCCTTCATATCCCCATAGTATGGATGTCCTGCCTGTCCCGTTCTTGACTACTTCCAAAGGGTTGCACATCCCGTCATACTCCACATATTCGATAATCGGATCACCGTATTGGCTCTCGACATTGCGACCGTCATAAGTGTCGAAAGATGATGCCGGCTCGTCAAGCTTTGCCGCATACTCAGCCTCAGGTACGTAATTCTCAATTCCGGCTTTGGCGATTTTCCTGTAGGTGGTCAATTCGGCTCCAATCACCTTACCGTTTTTGTACCGTATCCTTTCGATCGGGATTCCGGACATATTCACAGAGACATCCGTCATCTCTGCATACACCCCTGAGTCCCGTATGCCATCGGAACCAGTGTACCTTACAGAATCTGTCAGTTCACCCCCTGCGGATTCCGTTGTGGTAGTCCGCACAAGTCTGCGGTGATTGTCGTAACCATAGTTGACAAGAACGATTGCGGTTTGGGAAGATGTCCCTGATCCGTAATGGAATGTCTTGACCTCCTTGCTTTTCAAGTAAGGGAAATAAGTGTATATCCTGGATCCCGCTGTCCAGCAGTATGTGAAATTCTTAGAGAGTGAGAGACCGTCACCACGTCCGTTAATAAGGTTGGGGAACGACTCCGCGCCTATCTGGCAGACGGAGACATTCTCCGTAAACCGATTCGGGGAATTGTTATATTCATAGTGCTCTTCCTCGACAACTCTTCCGTAATGGTCAAACGAGCCCTTGCTGAGCAGCAGCCCTCTGTCCAAAGAGTGGGATGCATATAACCTTCTCAGGATGTAGTCGGGGTTCTCCGGCGAATAGCAGGAGATATCCCCTTCGAAGGACGCGTCAAGGGCTTCCCTGTGATTTGAATATTCATACTCAATCCTTCCTCCATCGGAGAACACCTCGGTTACATTGCTGTAGGTGACGTGATTGCCATCCGTCGTAGAGAGCTGGTTCAGATAGCTTTCGCTTCCTATCCAGTAGGATAACTCCAGCGTGGACTCCGTGCCTTTGTCTTTCCAGAAAAGTGGGCCGATCCAACCTCTTCCATTACCGCCTATCGCAACTTTGCCGTTGTAGTCTCGTTTTATGAAAAACACCGGAGTGCCGGACAAAATTCCGCTGGAGCGGCCGTTTTTAGTATAGAAAAAGCTGCGTGTTTCAGTCTTGTCACCGTTCCGGTCAATGATCGTCTTGATTCTCAACCCGCCAGCAATGCTGTCATTGGCATTGTCAACAACAGAGAATCCGATCTGTGGAGAGTCTGTTCTTTGGACGGATGCGCAGTAGGTGTGCGGTTCGAAGATATATTCAGTGGAGCCTCCGGTTGGGTAGGTGATTTTCTGGAGGATCTCTGCCTTCGTCAGCGTTGTGTCGGGTGCGCGGCGGTCGTGAAGGGTCTGGTATGATCCCGGTGGCACGCTGAAGGATTTCCCGTTGAACCCCCACCTGTCACTGCTCTCCGAGCAATAATGATCGGGAAGCTTAAGACTGTTGTATTCAAATGAGTACTTGCCACCATCATCTGTTCCGGCCACAGTACTGACGGAGGAGAGGGACAGGCGCTCATCGGCGTTGTTGCCGTAAGTGAACAGTATTCTCTTCTGGCCTTGGGAGATGCTGTCCAAACACATATAGTAGTTATAGGAGAGGATGTTCTCAATGTCGATGTACGCATCGTTGTCACGGAAACCGGGTTTTGTCCGGAACAACTCCGCAGCATCCTCGTATGTGGGGTCTGTGTCTGTGCCAAGATCCTTTAGCTCTATTGATCTGGAGATATGAAATACGACCGAATCCCCACTTGCTTTTGACCTTACGGAGCTAAGATAAGACGGTGAGAGGTACATCAGTTTGATGTAGGGAGAGTCGTCTCTTTGTGAGTATAGGTCGTTGTTGATGTAATAGTTGTACCACGATCCGGTGCTGCTTGGAGGTAACGATGAGTCGAGCAGGTAGTTCCCATAGTTGTCTCCATCGATCTTGTAGTTGAGCCCTCGTCCCTCTCTCAGGATTGTCCTGACAATCGGGCGCCCGTCTTTCCGATAGCGGAACGTGATCGTCTCGTTGTTCGGGTATTCGATTCTGGTGAGATTCCATGTGGATGCGGATGCCATCCCGTAACGGTAGGTGGAGCAAGGCTTTATGGAAAACTCTATGGATGAGAGATCATTGCCGTCACCGCCGAAGATGTAGCGGACACCATCGGAATCAGTCACGATTATCTTACTGATGTACTGAAACAATAACGCATGGATTTGATCATTGATGTGATTTCCTCCTGTATTGGAAAGAAATACCTTGACAGAGAAATCATATGGTTGGCGGGACTTGATCCTGACGGTACACTGTCCCGTCCTGCTGTCATAGCCAGTTATGTAGAAAGATGCCTGGATTCCGTCAAGGTTGATCTGGAATTCGTCCGGTTCCATGTCGCACCATATTCCGTATTTGAGGTTGTGTCGGAAATGGGCTTTGGCGGCATTCTCATTTTCTGCCCATCCTGCTCCTTTTTCCAGATAGTCAAAATAGCTCAGGGTGTCAAGATCTGAATTCTGGTAAGTCAATGGTTTTGTCCTTTCTTGCCAGATCTCGTCGTGAGACACCTCGTCCTGTCGGTTGTTGATTATCCTGTTAATGCACCCTCCGGCCCGCAGGGTCCAACCCAAACCAACCCATCCGGGGTGCTGCTCCGGCTTGTGCCCTCCGGCATGGTATGTCAGATAGATCGGCAGGTCTGCCCCCTTCGCCTTGAGTGTTGTCAAAGGAACCTGAATATTTGGCAGACCATTGAAATAGTTCACCGGTATCTTTCCGTATTTGCCAAGTTCCGCGGCATTAGGCGAAAACATCTGGGTGATTTCATCGGAGATCGTCTGGGCTGGCAAGGCAAATGCCCCTGCCAGCAATACTGATAATATGAGGAGCAGTCTTTTCATCTTTGATAAAGTGCTTGGTTGTTAGTTTGGAGCAAGATACGAAATAATAATCGGATTATCAATAGATAAACCATAAAGAAATAATGATGATGCCACTCCGTGTTTGTGTCAACAAAAAAGAATCGGTATATTAGCGGAACGATAACATTAAGTCATCATCGATGAAAAACATAAGGACAGTCATCTTTGCCGCACTTGGAATTTTGGCGGCATGTTCTCCTGCGGCGACGAGCCAGGAGGACTTCACCAGTTATGTCAATGTAAGAATAGGCTCGGGCGGGCACGGACATGTGTTTGTCGGGGCGAGCGTGCCATTCGGTGCGGTGCAGCTGGGACCAACGAGCATTCCACAGTCGTGGGACTGGTGCTCGGGGTACCATTCCAGCGACTCCACGGTCATCGGATTCTCGCACACGCATCTGAGCGGAACGGGAATCGGCGACCTCTTCGACATCACGTTGATGCCGGTGGTGGGCGCGGTGAGATATTCAAGAGGGGAGGAGCCGAAGGATTCAACTCCGGAAGCGATCGCCGCTGCGCAGGCCACGGGGATGTGGTCCTACGCCGACAGAACCAGGGAGGTGGCGAGACCCGGCTACTACAGTGTTCCGCTGACCCGCTACGGCATCTCCGCCGAAATGACCGCCACCACCAGAGTCGGCCTCAGCCGCTACACCTTCCCGGCCTCGGACAGCTCCGCGGTGGTGATCGACCTTGAGAACGGCGGCTGCTGGGACAAGGCCTATGACACAAAGTTTACCGTCGTGGACAGTTGTACCATAGATGGTTACCGATTCTCGACCGGCTGGGCAAAAGACCAGAAAATCTACTTCCGCGCCCAATTCTCGAAGCCTTTCGACTCCATCGACGAGGTGGCTGTCAAGGAATATGCCGTTGACGGGCAGGAATATTCAGTCAACTATTTCCGCGCCGGCTTCCGCACCGCCGAGGGGGAGCAGGTGATGGTGAAGGTCGCGGTCTCTCCGGTCAGCGAGGAAAAGGCGGCTTTGAATATGTCCGCGGAACTTCCGGGCTGGGACTTCGACGCGACTGCCGTGGCTGCCCGCGAGGCCTGGAACGCCGAACTCTCCAAGGTAAAGGTCTCGACAGCTGATACCGATGCCAGAACCATCTTCTACACAGCGCTTTACCACACGATGATCATGCCTTCGACCTTCAGCGATGTGGATGCTCCGAGAACGGAATATACCTCCTTCTCCCTTTGGGACACCTATCGCGCGCAGATGCCGCTGATGACGATTCTGCATCCCGACAGGGAGAACGACATGATCGCCACGATGCTGGAGATCTACAAAAGGCAAGGGCGGCTTCCTGTCTGGCACCTGGTCGGCAACGAGACCGACTGCATGGTCGGCAATCCGGGCGTGATCGCCGTCGCCGACGCTGTAGTGAAAGGCTTCGACGGCTTCGACCGTGACTTGGCCTGGGAGGCTCTCAAGGCAACGATGATGGGCAACACCCGCGGCCTTGACTACCGTCAGAAGTACGGGTATATTCCTTCAGACAAGATGCTTGAGTCGATCGCCTATGACATGGAATATGCCATAGCGGACGCCGCCGTGGCCGCCGCCGCTGACCGCCTTGGCAGGAGCGAGGATGCTGAATATTTCCGCAACCGCAGTCATTCCTATCGCAACTACATGGATTCCACGACATTATTCGCCAGGGGCCGTTTCTCCGATGGCAGTTGGAGGACTCCGTTCAATCCATATTCCTCGGAGCATCGCGCCAATGATTATTGCGAGGGCAATGCATGGCAATATTCATGGCTCGCCCCTCATGACTATTCCGGACTTGTCGATTTCTACGGCTCCCGCGAGGGATTCGTCGCGAGACTGGACTCGCTTTTCTCGGCGGATTCCCGGATCGACGGTGAGGATGCCTCTCCTGACATCTCCGGCCTGATCGGCCAGTACGCCCACGGCAACGAGCCAAGCCACCACGTCATTTACTTCTATACTATGGCTGAAGAGCCGTACAAGACCGCTGACCTGGCTCGCCGGATCTATTCAGGATTCTACAAGAACGCCGATGACGGCCTTTGCGGCAATGAGGACGCCGGCCAGATGTCCGCCTGGTATGTCCTCTCCGCTTTAGGTTTCTACGAGATAGAGCCTGCCTCCACGAGGTACTGGTTCGGCGCGCCGGCCTTTGACGAGGTGGATCTGAAAGTCGCCGGCGGCACCTTTAAGATAAAGGCCTCCGGTCTGAGCGATGAGAACCGCTACATCCAGAGCGTCACCTTGAACGGGAGTCCTCTCGTCAGCCCTTACATTGACTACTCCGAGATCGTCAAAGGCGGCGAGCTAGTCTTCAGGATGGGGCCGGAACGGACGGTCTGGTACTGATGCCTAAGAAACAGTTTTGATTTGCTTGTCTGAAGGGGTGAGTCTAGATGTCTTTTCCACGTCAGTCATGTGCCATCGGCACACTCATCCCTCCAAAAGAAATCTATCCTCATAAATCTGACACAAAGTTTAGTTCGACTTATTCTTTAACGCTTACTTTTTTTAAACGCTTTCTCAACCGATTTTTGTGGCTGT
>ENA-UAIJ01000355-UAIJ01000355.1-human-gut-metagenome-genome-assembly--contig:-NODE-355-length-11447-cov-7.510270_pt1 | contig 11447 bp, 6 predicted proteins | sample MGYA00244417_ERZ654385 | MGnify/ENA primary metagenome ERZ654385 (study PRJEB26926, sample SAMN06165087) | human gut metagenome | biome: ENVO:00009003; feature: ENVO:2100002; material: ENVO:00002003...
GGCTCGGAGATGTGTATAAGAGACAGTTTTAAAGTTGCTTGAAACAACCCGAAAGAAAGATCAAGTTTCTTTATTGAAAGGATTATCCATCAATCCCGACCAATTGATTTCGTTGATTTTCAAATCATTTAATGACCATCACTATCTTTACAGCAGGTATCGATTTGAAAATTTACCTAAGGATTTGGACGATAAGAAAAGGCCTAAAGTCGCTGATATTTCAAAAGAAGGGGTAATTAAGACTGTTGGAGAAACAGAGTTGACAGAAGGACAAGTTAAGAAAATGATTAATGAGCGGAAAGTCATTATTGCCCATTTTTTTGACAGAGGTGATGATTGGCATTGTTTGTTCATAACATACAATAGTATTGATGGCAGGGAAAACCATAAAAATGGCCAACCTCATTTTCATTATATCTCAAGTGCTTTTGGAATTACACGAGATGATTTCATCAAGAGCATGGAAAATGGGAATTATAAATCAACTCCTATACATATAGATTTACTGGAATATGGAAATCAGCCTACAGCCAATGATGATAACAATGAAAAATAAAATTGTTATTATAAAAAGAGGATGCGTCAAGCGACACACCCTCTTCCTCTTTCAAAAAGAGTGGCGGCAGAAAGAAAGGATGGCTTATTGTCCTTGTACAGAATCATAAATTCGGGCGACCGTCGCCCACATGTCATCCGGGAGTTCCTCGTCGGAGATTTTCTCGCAGGCCTGCTGAAGATATTCCGCTTCTTCCTTGGAGAACTCCACGGCAAGCGTTTTTTCCTTTTTCACGTCCCACTCGATGCGTTTGTCCTCGGCATTCTCACGCAGGCAGATTTCCTCCCGTTCCTCATCGCCGATGGCGATCTTGCGCAGAATTTCTTTCTTGAGATTAAAATCCCTGAAGTTGCCGCGTGCCGGCAGGAAGGTCGGCAGGTAAAGGCGGTCTTTGACTGATAGTTCCATACTGTTTATGCGGTTTGTTCGTTACTTTTCCTGATTTCCCCGACCATCGCGTCGAAGTCCCGAAAAAGGGGCGCAAGGGGCTCATCCTCGGGAATGTTGCAGGAGACGACACCCTGCTCCATATAGATGACTCCGATCTGCGGGGCGTTCCCCGAACCGTCCGTATCCTTCTTCCGGATGGACGCGTGGACACGGGTCAACACGTCATTGACAATAGAGTATTCCAGCTGGTAGTCGGCATGCTCCGTACTCTCTTCGGCAATCTTGGTTACCGTTACATTGGTGATGTTCATATTCGTTCGCTTTTTGCAGTCGTTTTATTAAGCATAGGTAAAAAAGGAGCCTCATGGTTTGGAATCAGCTGGAATAATTCAGTATCTGGTAATGAAAACCGGGATAGTTGGCGCAGAGAAGCGTCAGCGAGTCGCCTCTTTCCATACCGTAGTTTGTGGTGCCGCCATTGTGGTTGCGCACGTTCATGATATTGACGTGCCCGCCCCAGTTGTAGTTGTAGACGAGCGTGAACACGCAGGCGAAATCCGACGGCAGGGACGAATACCCGAACATCGATGCCACGGAGGATGCCGTGGGCAGGTTGACGTTGTAAGTACCGTTCGCGTAGACAAAGAAAATGTTAAACTGCGAGAAATCAATGGTGTAACCGCTGCCCGTGAAGTAGATGTTCTTGATTTTGTTGCCGATGCATGCCGGAGCGACCATGGCGGCACTTGACCATACCCCGTAATTACGGTAACCGTTCTTGACATCGATATAGAGTCCGTAATTGTTCAGGTAGCTGTTCGATTTGTTATTGACAATACGTCCCGTGGCACAGGTTCCCCCGGAGGATGCGGGAAAGGTATTGGCCCCGAGCAGGACGTAGGAGGTCGTGTTACCGACACGGAACAGGTCATCGTAGATCGCCAGACCACCGCCGCTTCCGCTACCCGTTGCCGTGGAACCGATACGTCCCTGTCCGATGACAAATCCCCCGATGGTGCCGGCATTGGCATTGATGGTTCCTGTCATCGTGACGTTTCCCGAAGCATCCCATTTGATATTCTGATTGGCCAAATAGCCGGAACCGTCATTGGCGAAGAAAATCTTGCCGCTGCCGAATTTAGCCGAACCGTCGGTATTCAGCGCCCAATAGTCCACTCCCGTCGATGGGTTATCGTGGTAGATATAGCCCGAGGCTCCCATGACGATACGGTGTCCCGATGCGGGAGCCGAAGCGGTCAGGGCACTTGTCCCGAGTATCCAGCCGCCGATATTGCCGCCGACAGCCGTGATGCCCGTCCTGTCGAGCGTCACCTTGACATTGTTTCCCGCGTCCCTGACGGAGATGCTGCCGTTATAGCTGCTCCCACCCACGACGAGAGCGCTGTCCACGATGACCTGGTTGGCCCGTACCGTGCCGGTATAGATTCCGTTGGCATCGATGGTCGTGGTGTATTTCTCCGTGGAGGTCAGGTCGAAGACGGTGGCGTAGGCCACATACCAGACAACGGGTGCGGAGGAAGTTCCCTGCACGCCGTCCACGTAGAAGAAATGGGTGCTGGAGAAGTTCGCCGTACCGCAGACGACCTTGTAGACATATTCCTTCCAGTCTCCCGTGCCGGCATTCGACGTGAGCCAGCGGTGCGAGCCTCCCGTGCCGATACTGTTCGTGGCCCAGCACAGGTTGCGCCCGGCGGGTATCTTGGCGATGACCCGGGCGACGAGTACCTTGCGGCAGCTGCACATGGTACCGAAATAAAAACCGCCGTTATTCGGAGAAGCCGCACCGTTGGTCTGTATCTTCAGTACCTGCTTGCTGTCGTTGGGAGCCGTGGAATCCTGCTGGCGTGTAACGGTCACCATACCGTTCTGGGAATTGTTATAGATACTGATACCGTTGTTGCCGTTCCAGAAGGTCGGGTCGCGGTAAAGCATCCTCCCGAAAGCCATCGCCGAGGCGAGTTCCTGTGCCGTCGTGATACCCGTGGTCCACTGGGCGCTGACTGACGCGGCAAAAGTGACCGTCCCGGCGGCGTTCCACGAGATGTTGCCGCCGGCGACCTGACCGGAACCGTCGTTGTTGAGTTTCCATTTGGAGGAGTTGGTGATGGACCCGTCACTGCCCAGTGCGATGTTGTTTTTCCAGATATGGTTATGGTCGAAGGCCCACCCGGCGATACGGTTGTACACTTCCTTGCCACCGCTTTTCGTGTAGTTGGCGGAAAGACAGAAGTACTCCTGATGGTCCCACGACATCATCTGGATACCGATGAATCCCGTTTTGACACTGTTGCCGGAAGCGGCAATCTGGCCGAACACGATATGGCCCGCGTTGCTGTTCTGGTGCCATGTCAGAGTGATGCCCAACGGCTTGTAGTTTCCCGTGTACCAGTAGCCGCTGCCCGAAGATGCGGAACGGATCTGGAGCGGCGTGGCACCTGCCGCCCCCACGCTTCCCACCGTCATGTTGTCGCTTCCTATGTTGAACCCTCCGATCTTGCCCCGGACGAAGGTACAACTCAGACCGTTGATGTAGGCCGTGTTGATGATATTAGACTTGATGCTCGCCGCATCGAGTTTCGAGGAGTTGATGCTGCCGGCAGCGATACGGTCGGCAGAGAGCGTCCCGGTCCGGATGCTGCCGGCATCGATGTTCACGGCATTGACCTGGGCCGCCGTGAGCGTGCCGGTGTAGATGCCCGTCGAACCGATGTAGGTCAGGGGGTGTGCCGCGAGCGTGCTGTCTGAACTCTGCGCCAGGACAATGAAGCGGTGGCGGCGGATCTCCTCCTCAACGGATGCCGTGAGGGTACGGGGTGCCGGAGCGTTGGCCGTGGTGGAACCGCTCCGGAAGATAAGGTCGCTGTTGTAGGCAATCTGCGGTGCCGCCGGTATAGGCGACGGGCTCATGGTGCTGCTTTCGATAGGCTGGTCGGAGTAGATATGGTACACCGCGCCGGTCGTTCCGCCCCCACGCAGGAACACGGCGAACATGCAGCAGTTGCCGCACAGTTGCGCACCGGCAAACATGCGGCAGTACATTTCCGAGAGTTCGTATATGTCCCACGAGTAACCGATGCCTCCCCAACCGCCGAAGTTGGTCTTGATGAGCAGGACCAGCCCGCCCTTGTGGGTCGTATTGTGCCAGCTGTCGGGTGCCTGCTCGTTGTAGCCCCGCCGGACGAGGATATCGCGCTTGAAGTTCTGATCGCCGCCCTTGAAGATGACGGGATAATAGGTTGCGGCATCCCCGTTGATGACAATTTTCTTGTAGTAGCGGTAGCCGAAGTTTGTGACCTTGGCCGCCTCGATATCATTCTTCCACAGCAGGGATACGGAAGCGCCGAAGGTGACTTTTCCCGCGGCGTCCCATGAGATGTTTCCCGCGGCGATCTGTCCCGACCCGTCGTTGTTCAGTTTCCACCTGGTGGAATTGGTAATCGATCCGTCGCTGCCGAGCGACACGTTACCCTTGCGGATGGAACCCGTGTCGATTGTCCAGCCGGCAATGCTGTTGCTCGAACCTAACCGCGCCACGCAGTTCCCGGCGGAATTCGTGGCATAGAGCCCGAAATCACTGTCGCTGTTATAGTAGATCTGTACCCGTTGTCCGTTGGCGACGCCCGACCCCGCCCCGTATACCACAACGCGCTTGTTGCCGCTGTCTATCGAGATGTGCGTGGCGGTCAGGGCGGATGCCCCGATGGTCCAGCCGCCTACACTGCCCCTGGTGAACGTGCAACTCAGGCCGTTGATATAACCGGTATTGATGATGGACGACTTGATACTGGCGGCGTCGAGTTTCGAGGCGTTGATACTGCCTGATGCGATACGGTCGGCGGAGATGGTCCCGGCGGTAATCTGCGAGGCGTTGATACTGCCGGTATAGATTCCTGCCGCCGTGATTTTCGTCATCTTGGGATAGCCGCTGCCGCCCAGGGCTGTGGTAATGGAACCGATGGGTGCCGTCCACTGGGCACTGACCGATGAGGCGAAGGTCACATTGCCCGCGGCGTCCCACGCGATGTTGCCGCCGGCCACGGCACCGGCCCCGGAGGCGTCCAAACGCCACTTGTATCCCCGGATGCCGTTCGATCCGAGCGTGACGCTTCCCGTGGCAGACGTGCAGGCGCCTGCCGTATTGTTCTTCGTACCCCGGTAAAGCGAGTCTGCATCCACCGTCCAGCCGCCGATTTTTCCTTTGGTGACGTTCAATGTCAGTGCCTCGATGTTGCCGGCGGTGACAAGAACGGCTTTCAATGCCGCCGTGTCGATGCGTGCTGCGGCGATTGTTCCCGAGGTGATCTGCGAGGCATTGATGCATACCGCGTTGACCGTACCTGCCGAAAGAGTGCCGGTAAAGATGCCGCTGCGGTCTATATAGGTCAGTTTCGTGGACCAGCCCTCGCTGTCGGCCTTTTTGGTGATGGCGTCCGCCACGGCGCGGGCATCCGTACCCGTCTTCTTCGCCTCGGCGACATCTCCGGCGACATCCGCCTGGCAGCGCACCCACGAGCCTTTCGTGCCGGCCTGCAACGAGACGTTCTTCACCCAGGCGGTCCCTTCCGCACCGTTGTACCCGTAGATATAGAACGAGACGGGTTTCGAGAGGTCCGTCTCCGCGTCCAGCGTAAAGGTGTACGAGACCCGTTGCCAGCGGTTCGTGGCCGCCGGGGTCAGGGAGTATGAACCGCTGTTGAAGGCTGCCGAGCTCTTGCCTTTTTTCGTGCTGTATACGCCGCCGTGGATCGTCATGCCGACGGTGTCCACCATCAGGTCGGCGGAGAAGGTGTATTTGTTTCCGGGCATCATCCGGGCCTTGTCATGTACGGAAGTGGCTATGCCCAACCAGCGGCGCGTCAGCCCGAATTGGGAATTCCGGTTGATGAGCTCCAGCACGGAAAATCCGAAAACGGTGGTGTTCACGTGAGCGTGGTAACCGACGGAAGGGCTTGCCACGCCGCTGTTATATCCCGAGCCCCAATATGCGGGGACATGGGTGCCGTTAAGCGTGTTGTCCCAGCCGATGTTCTCCTTTTCCGTGTAATTGCGGAAATCCCCGTTGGGAAGCAGGTTGTCACCACCGATTTCCACTTCCCGGATTTTAGTGTCCGTGGCCGTGGAGGCAGCAGCAATGGCGGCATTCTTCGCGGCATCGGCCTTCGTCTGGGCCGTGGCGGCCGCCGTGTTGACAGCCTCGGTCTTGGCCTGCGCGATGGCGTTCGTCCAGTTCAGGCTCACGCCGGATCCGAATTCCACCTTTCCCGTGACGGCATTGTATTTAATATACTGGTTTCCATAACCCAGCTGGGCGTTACCCCCGTTATCGACAAAGAAGGTCCTGATGCCGTTTCTGAAACCGTAAATGCCGTTGACCGTCTCGGTGGCAATCGTTCCCGAGGCGTTCTTCGTGCTGAGGGCAAACGAGCCTATGGCGACACCGGAGATGGTGCCGTCGCTGTTCTTCGTGCCCGCAAAAAGTTTGGGAGTAATGACCGTGTTGTTGTTGATCAGTGTCTTGCCCGTGTTCCATTCCCTCACCCAGTCCAGCAGGTTGGCGTCCACCCCGGCCGGACCCGGGCTTCCGGCCCTGGCTTTCGACCAGACGAACGACAGATGATAGACGGTACCGGAAACTGTTACGGGGATATCCACCGTGCCGTGGTCGGCGAGCGTGGTCGCGCCGGCCGCGATAACATAGGTGATGGTTTTCGTATTATTGTTTACCGAAATAGATGAGAATCCCGCAGGTTTGGATATTGCTCCGATGGTAAAGGCCGTAAAATTCTCGTCGCCGCACATCACCCTGACCGTCGAGGTAAGGGTGACGGCCGAGAGAATCTTCCCGGCAGCATCGGCCGGAAAGACATATTCGTTCAGGGACTGGGTAAGTGTATATCCGTCCTTCTGTATGTAAATGGTCGCCTGTCCCCGGGCAACAGGAATTTTTGCCATATACCTTTTTCTGAAAGTATAGGGCAAAAAAATAGTGTCAGGTTATTATTGTCTGCCACTATCCTCGTGTTGGAAACAGCTTCCTATTTCGACACCTCGCACATCAGCACTCCCTTACCTGTTACGTCCGCCTTGGCTACGGTAATGGACTTGCCGGTGTAGGTCTTCACCACGGAGGTCCCGGCAGAGTTCCAGAGCTTCCATGTGTAGGTGTAAGCGGTTCCCGCCGTATCCAGTTCCCCGCCGCCCCGGTACAGTACAGCCTTCACATCCACGTCGTTACCGTTGTTCTTGATGGTGAATCCCTTCTGGCTCACCAAGTCAACCGTGATGGGGTCGGACATGTCGGTAAAGGAGATGATGTCGCAGACGACCTTGTTCGCCGAGGCGTTGCCGGCGGAGGTGTCCGTGTCCTTGATGGCGCATTTGAAGGTCTCGAAGTTGAGCACCGCGTCCGCCGTGATGGTGATCTCGTTGGTCGTCCAGCCGGCTGTCACGCCACGCGGATTGGATGACGTGAGACACGCCCATCCGACCCCGAGCATCGGGCTGTAGTACGGACACGACACGGTGGCTCCCGAAGCGGCGGCGGCACTCAGGGCCGAAGTCAGCGTCACGACCTTCGTGGAGGTGTTTACCGCTGAAATGGTATATTGTGCCGAACCGATGGTAATCTTTCCCCCGGCTTCCATATTGGTGACGGAAGCTACCGTAACGGTCGTGGCACCGGCTGATGCGGCCGCAGCCAGCGTCGTGTTGGCGAAAACCGATGAATCCTTGATACCCCAGGCATAAGTGACGTTCGTCGTGTCAATGGACGCACCCCGCCACAGGTCGCAATGCGCCTTGAGTGTCGCCACCTCGTCGTTCTTGAAGACCACGCCGTCCGGGGCGTATGCCACGGCGGCGATCATCGCCCCGGCGTTCAGGTGCTGCGTGAACTGGATCTCCGAGCGGAACGGAATCTCCAGCCCGTTGGCATCGATATATACGGCCTCGAAGGTATAGCGTACCTGCGGAACGGATACCGTCATGTGATTGGCTTTGACGGTCAGGGCATATTTCGCGGAAGCCGCTCCAATCGTGCAGCTGTCCTGCCCGGAAGTAATGACTGCTCCGTTCTTGTACCACTTGGCCGTCCCGCTCTTCACCCCGGGTGTCAGGGTCGAGGCGTTACCCACCGAGGTGATCTGGTCGGTGGCCGTCTTGCCGCTGACGAAAAGCGAAGGGGTGAGGACAAGAAACGGTGACGCCGCCCACGAGGGGGCATAGGCGTTCGTATCCTTGTTATAGACTTGGGTGAGCGGTTGAGAAGAACCGATGAATGCCTGCAATGACACGGCATCGTTCTGGTCAATGATGGTGACCTGCCCGCGGGCGACTTTTACTGCCATACTGCTGTTTTATTGATTATCGTTCGTTATTTCCACCTCGCAATCGAAGACGGCCTTGCGGCACACGTCCTCCCCGGTGATCGTGATTTCCTGTCCGTGGTGCGGCGTGGCGTTCCACCGTTCGTCGCCTGCACTGTCTGCACTGGTTCTGTACCAGCGGAACCCGCTGTCGGGAATATGTCCCGTAATCTCCTCGCCGCCTTTGTAAACCCGGGCACGGAGTACGGTCGAGACGATTCCGTTGCGGAAGGTCGTGCCGTTCTTCGATTCTACATATACAGTATAGGCACTTTCCCCGTCGGTAAGTTTGAAAACCGTGTGTGCGGCCGTGTATTCTTCACCACCGGATGCCGCCGTATAGCGGAGCGTCAGCACTTCGCGCCCTTCCCAGCCATGAAAACCGGGGGTGAGGTGAAACAGCGCGTTACGGCATCCGGCATCTTTCCATGTCCCGTCCGCCGCCTGATATTCCCAACGGCGGGTCGTCGGGGAAAAATTATACTCCGTGGCGATAATGTCGATAGAGGCAGGTTCTGATACAGATGCCAATTCATCGGCAAAGTGAAATGCCGTGCCGCCCGTAAGCGAGACGGACCGTGGCTTCAACTGTTCCTGTGCCTGTTCGTCGAGGTCTTCCCAGCGGATCGTGACATCGCGCAGTTCAATGGTGTCCCGGGACCATTTGAAACGTCCGCCGGCAAAGTGTCCCGTGCCGTCGGGGTTGATGACGAAGGAGCCGTCGCGCGAACTGATGGATCCGTCCTCGTCCAACCGGAGCAGCGGGTGCTGGATGGTACCGCCGATACCGCCTTTCGAGAACCACGCCCCGTAATCCTCCGTGTAGGACAACACCTCGTCCGTCGCCTGATAAGGTGTCGCTGTTCGTCCGGCCTCCAATTGCGGGGCCGTCAGCAGAAGCGGCACGGAGGACGTAATGCCCAACGTCATCGGCAACGCTTCGGAAGCCCGCACGGGAAAAACCGCCTTGTAACGTTGCCACCGGCCGATGACCGTAATGTCGACTTCTCCGATAAGGTGTTCGTCCTGATGGAGCCGGAAGGTTCCCGCTTCGTCGGATTTTATCCAGACGGAGAAACAGTAGTAACTACCGACACGGGCTTTACGCCAGTCGGCACTCTGCAACATAAGGCGGCTGTCCGCCGTAATCCGGACGCTCTTCCCGATTCCGACAGGCGTCGGGATTTCGACAGCCGTCGCACCGTTGAAAGCACAACCCAGGCTGTTCGGGATGACGTTCTTGTGGATCTTGCCCACGTAGAAGGTCGAGGAGAATCCGTTCTCGTCTCCGGCGGTCAGCGTACCGGCGATATTGACGTTACGCGTGGCATAGAGGTTCTGGAAATAGGCCCCGTATCCGTCCAACACGCCGAACACCGGATCGACGACGCCCGCGACCTTTCCCACCCGTACTTTCGTGGCATCGGAATATGCGGCCACCGATGACAGCCGGACTATGTTCAGGTCGGCAATCTCGCACCAGTCTCCCTCCGAGGTTAATTGCCTGGTAAGGTCGACAAGAAAACTGCGGCTGTACTGTTTCGGATATTCGACCGTCAGCACCCACAGCCGGTATTCCCACCATGTCGATACGCAAATCCGGTCTTCGGCATCGGTCTTGTTTCCGTTCGTATAGCCGAATGATATGGGGATGTCTGCCAGTTCTTTCGAGGCCCGGACCTTGAACGACACGAGCAGCCGTTCGGGATGCCCGACGCTTTCTTCGAGGGTCTGTTTCAATCCGAACGGCGTGCCGTCCGATGATGGTACCGTCCGTGTCAGCCGGACAATGCGGGAGGCCTCGGCGTCCGCCGCCCGATAATCGGCGGCAAGACCGTCTCCCGACACGGCGTACCTGGATTTGTCGGGGATGTCGGGGATGCCTCCGGCCATTCCGGGATAACAAAGCGAACGTTCGGTAGCCATTCCGTCGATGACGTCCATATAGGGAGCCTCGCTGTCCGAGGCCGTCAGGTACAATGCTCCGCTGCGGGTACTGTCGAAAAGACTGGTGATACGCACGAAATCCAGCAGCTCGCCGTTCTGTGGTTCGTCACCGTCCAGCAGGGCCCCGACAAAGTAGGGAGCTTCCCTGTTACCGACCGTTTCCACACCCGTTTCCAGTACAGCCATAAGGGAATAGACGGAACGTTCGCGTCCGGCATATTGCCGGCGGACGATATCCCCGGTCTGCAAGCCCTGTGTCTTGTCGGAATCGGGGTCGATACGGATCTTATATTTCGGGTAGCGGAATACGGACATGGTATCATAACTTTTCTACGGTGTCTCCCGAGCAGCTGTCGCTCACCCAGAGAGAGCCGTTGGTGGCGGAGATTTTCTTCACCTCGAATTCGTAGGCACGGAATTTATGGCGTGCCACGATTTCATCGAAGGTGGCGACAATGCTTCCCGTTGTACGGTTCTGCCGGATGGCCCAGCCGCTGCCGGCAAAGCCCGAAGAGAAGAATTCGGAGGAGAGCGACCCCAGAAACAAGCTGTCACCGTAATGCTTGATGCCACCGGCAACGGCTTGCAGACGCGCCTCCCCGGTAAAGTATAGCACGCCGTCTGTCAAACGGGTTGCGGAGCCGTCAATGCCGATGTGTCCGGTAGCCTCCAGTGGCACGCCGACCGTTACGAAATCCGCATCGGTAGTAAGAAAGAACGATTCGGATTTCCGGTTCTGCGGAGCATAACGACCGGTCGAGGGCCGATGTCCGAGTCGGGTCGTATGTGGAACGGGTATCTGCACATCGTTTTCGACATATCGTACCGTTGAAGTCAGGGAGAGGTTGTCCTTATCGCCCGTAATCAGGAATCCGTCGGCACTGCCCATGCGCAACCGCTTGTGGATGACGATGCCCTCGTCCGACGTATCTATTCGATAAGTCGAGAGCAGGTCGGCGCCGTAGTCGTGCCGGACAATCAAAGAACCGGGAAAGCAGGCATGGCCGTAAGGGGAGACGAGCAGGCAGTCGCCGTCGATGTCCGAAAGAGCGGAAAAAAGCCGGATCTTGGGCGTACCATCACCGCCCAGCAGTAAGTCGCCGCCGATGCTGCCGAGCCGCTGTCTCTTATACACATCTCCGAGCCCACGAGACTCGACGTCATCTCGT
>ENA-UAIJ01000364-UAIJ01000364.1-human-gut-metagenome-genome-assembly--contig:-NODE-364-length-11362-cov-3.612187_pt1 | contig 11362 bp, 15 predicted proteins | sample MGYA00244417_ERZ654385 | MGnify/ENA primary metagenome ERZ654385 (study PRJEB26926, sample SAMN06165087) | human gut metagenome | biome: ENVO:00009003; feature: ENVO:2100002; material: ENVO:00002003...
GGGCTCGGAGATGTGTATAAGAGACAGGGATACCAGTCAAGAACCAGCATCCGAATGTCGGACCAGTCGAAAAGCCCAAGATGCTCGACAAGATGATGGAATATGCACGTATGCTGTCGAAGGATCTGCCGTTGATTAGGGTTGACCTGTACAACGAAGGCGACCAGATTATCTTTGGCGAGTTGACATTCACGCATTTCGGTTGCCTGAACTCCTTCGATCCTGACGAATATGACTTGAAGTTCGGACAGTGCTTCCCGGATGTGACAAAGATTACAGAAAACAGAAAATAAGTCACTTATGCGTAGAATTCTGAAATATTTCATTACGTTGTGCTACAGACTGAAGAACCTTGGGAAGAGCAGAATCAGTTCATCTGCCATCATCCTGAGGAGATGTCAGTTAGAAGGCCACAACTCGGTGGGTAACAACACCTATCTGTCTGGAACTTCCCTGGGCTATGGCTCCTTCATGGGTTTTGGAGACGAGTTCTCCAATTGCAAGATTGGGCGGTTCTGTTCCATCGGGAGTAACATCCGTGTGGTGTCTGCCACCCATCCGGTAAAGGGATTCATCTCTACTCATCCTGCCTTCTTCTCAGACAGTTATTGGTTCCACTATGTCAAGCAGTCCAAGTTCAAAGAGCACCTGACTAATGCTTCCGGGACTGAATGTACTATCGGAAATGATGTATGGATAGGGGATAACTGCCTGATACTGGGGGGGGGTAGAAATTGGTAATGGAGCAATCATCGCGATGGGCAGCATCGTGCTGCACGATGTCCCTCCCTATACCATTGTGGCAGGAGTACCTGCAAAAGAAATCCGAAAGCGTTTCCCCGACGAGACCATTGAGTCCCTGCAACGGATGGAATGGTGGAACAAACCCATCGACTGGATAGAGGCAAATGCCGAGGAGTTCTCAGATGTTGAGCATTTTGTGAGCAAGTATGCTAAAGATTAATTCAAGGAATATAACATACACAAGAGCATTAATATTGCTTTCGTTCTTCCTCTTGTTACCTGTTCAAGGTTTTCAGAGAGCCTGAGACGAGTCTGTGTGAAAAGGACAGATGATTTGTCAACGGTTCTTGCTGGAGAAAACACCCGATACATCATCCATCACAACCACGACCTGTCGCGGTATAAGAACTGTATCGTTATCGGCAAGGGTTCTGTCCTCGAATTCAAGAGAGGGAGCTTGAACAACGGCTTGATCATCTTCAACAACACTAAGATTAAAGCCAAGAACGAACGGATCTTCGGTAACAATAACTTTAGGGGCACCATTGATGTAGCAACTGCTTACCCGGAATGGTTTGGAGCCGTTGGCGATGGTAAGACCGATGACACACAAGCCATACAAGACGCCATTGATGTATCGAATTCGATTACGGGGGCCAATGGAAGGGTTTATGCTGTTAAGACGGACACGCCTTTTAAGCATTGCCTGACTGTGAAAAGAGACTCTTTGTCAATGAGCATACATCTCAAAGATATCAATACTTATACGACATCTGATCATCGTGGCAGGGGAGTTATCTTTTTAGAGAATAGGAATGGTTTTTCATTTGAAGGGAGCATTACGAGTGTGAACGATAATTTGACCGTTAGTGCCAAGACGGGCATGTCGCTGGAGGGCAGCCGTGCAGGTATTGTTTGCTATGGCGATTGTGGCGGCTTGAACATAAACCTTGACTGCTCGAACCTCTATTGCGGGATTACAAACGGTACGTTTATGTATGACGAGTATCTCTATCGCAACGGAACTGTCGGAGTAAATCACAGTAACATAAAGGTGAAAGCCTATCGGGTTGCTTACCCTGTGGCTCTCAACTATGCGAACCATTGTGAGATAGATGTTTACGGTGAGCATATGCACAGGTGCGTATATCTTTGCGGTGACTATAATACAGTTAGTGCAAAGGGCCGTAACTATTATGCTACTGCCGCACCTGCACACATTATCCTCTTCTCAAACGTGCTAAAGAATGATGGAAAGTATCGGATTGTGACATGCAATTATAATAACGTTACCTATACCCAGCTTGAAGGCGAGACTGAAAACCTGCCGGAAGGCTCCGTCTTTCAGTTCCAGGAGTTGGGATTAAGCCTGAATAACAAGTTTCCTCATACAGACTACTCCTTTATCGGGAATACGGTGAACCTGTATTGCTGTAAGGTTGGAGGCAAGAACATCCAGCATCTTTATAAATCGTTTGCGTCCAACTGGAAGTATGACAAGAAGGTGAATGTAGAATGCGTCTTCAACATTTATGGTGACATCTCTTCTTATCTTTCGTATAGTACATTTGTGTTCTATGCCAACACGGAAGATAAGATAACCATCAACAACCATGCTGACCAGCAATTGATTTATACATTCTCCTATGCGGGGAACCCCCGTAGCATATATGAAATTAATGGCGATTCCCGCTCAAGAGCCTTTGGAACAGCGGAACACCCCTTCAATGGCACAGTGAGAGCCAAAGGAAGAAACGTTTATGTGAACACAAAGGCAGGAAATCCGACCATCAAGGGAAACATTTTTGCGGAGGGAGAAAACGTAGAAGTGATACAAGATAACAAGGCACATGCAAGACATGTGCATATCAATAGCAAGTAATATTGAATTCACTTTAAAAACTCTGCCCTTCACCAATGCTCATTAATTTCCCGCCGAAGGGCTTGGCAGGAGAGGTTGGAAAAAGTTGAAAATATTTACCCTGTAGGGCGGTAGCGTATTGCATAATTCATTTATTAGTCACTAACTTGCATAATAATAAGAGACCAAGTTGCCATGTTTAGAGAGACCGATACCGATATTCAGATGTCCTTGTTTGACAATCCTGCTGACCTTATGGGTAAGCGGGCCGCGAAGAAGTATGACGACCCCAAGGCCTGGTTCAATCAGTTTTTTGCGCTGGTGACAAGCCAGGTGGACGAGTCCGTCTTCAAGCCCCTGTTCAAGGAGGGCAACATGGGCGCTCCCACGGCGTCCCTCCGTCGCCTGGTTGCGATGTCGGTGCTCAAGGAAGGGTTCGGCTGCTCTGACGAGGACTTGGTTGAGAGGCTGGACTACGACATTCTGTCCCGCAAGGCGCTGGGACTTATCCGCATCGAGGATGAAGCTCCATCCATTGGCACGTATTACCTGTTCCGTCGCCGCATCTGCGAATACGCCGAGGCGACCGGCGAGAACCTGATGGAGACCTGCTTCAGCAGGCAGACCGGCTTTCAGGCCGCAAAGTTCAAGATCAGCGGCAGTGCAATCCGCATGGACAGCAAACTGATAGGTAGCAACATTGCATGGTATCCGCGCTATGAACTCATCCACAAGACTTTCCTTCAGGAGATTGGTCAGTATATGAGCCGGTTGAACCCGTCCCTCAGGAAGAGGTCCCGGTCATGGCTGGAGGAGGACGCTAAGCAGACCGTGTATAGGAGCAACCCGGAGATCATCCGGCAGCGTCTTGGCGAACTTGGTAGTCTCGTCTATGCCATCCTTGTGCGTGTCAAGGCGAAGGATGGCCTCCTGAAGCGAGTGTTCGATGAGCAGTACATTGTGAGCACGGCCAGGTCACGCCCCGCGACAAGGAACTGATCGCCGCTGGCAGTGTCCGGAACCCGAACGACCCGGACGCCGAATACCGCCAGAAGGGCCAGCAGAAGGTGAAGGGCTTCAGTGTGAACATTGCCGAGACCACCGACCAGAGGGAGGAGGCCCCGAACCTTATAACCGGCGTGCAGGTGGAGGGCGCCACGTCTGCCGACAATGCTTTCTACGAAGATGCCATAGCGAAGTGTGAAACCACGACCGGCGACAAGGTGGAGACCGTCTACAGCGACGGAGCCTACCAGAATGCCGGCAACCGGGCACTTGAGGTGAATGGCGTTTTCACCGGCATTCAGGGCTGCCGGTCCAGGTATCTGCTAGACGATGGCGATGGCGGCGCAGTGAGAATCACCGACACACGCACCGGGAGGGCTATGAGGCGAAGACAACCAAAGGCGGAGCGCTCCGCATCCCATACTCCAAAGCGGGAAGCCGTGGCAAGTGGCGGTACTTCACTCCCAGGCAGCTGGAATCCATGCGTTCCCGAAAGCTGACGGGGGACATCCCGCCCGGGGAAAAGAGCAAGAGGAACAACGTGGAGGCGTCCATCTTCCAGCTCTGCTTCCACACGCGCAACAACAAGACCCGCTACAGAGGCAAGCGGAAGCATGAGCTTTGGGCCTTTGCCCGATGCATGTGGATAAATCTGCGAAGGCTCGTCCTCTTCCAGGGCAAAATGGTCCCGGAAGGGCATACTGGAGGTCAGAACGGCCCTCTTTCGGCCATCCTTCGTCTCCTGACTTGTATGAAGCAGACTATCGAACATCTGAAACTTTGCTTTGGCATCCCGGCACTCGCCCGTCAATGGGCGAGTGCCTCATAAAAATACTGCTTTTTTAAAGTTGACTCAATATTTAATCAATCAATAAAAGATTAGACTATGAATATAGCTATAGTAGGAACGGGTTATGTTGGCCTGGTTACTGGTACATGCTTTGCTGAGATGGGAGCGCATGTAACATGCGTTGATGTTGACGCACAAAAAATTCAAAAGCTAAAGGATGGCATTATGCCTATCTATGAGCCTGGGCTAGAAGAACTGGTAAAACGTAATGTTGGCTTTGAACGCCTGAAGTTTACCACCGACCTCACAGAGGTTCTCGATGATGTCGAGGTTGTGTTCAGTGCCGTAGGGGCTCCTCCCGATGAGGACGGCTCTGCCGACCTGAAATATGTGTTGGCTGTAGCAAGGCAATTTGGACAGAACATAAACAAGTACACAATTCTTGTTACTAAATCCACAGTTCCTGTAGGTACGGCTAAGAAAGTCAAGGTTGCTATTCAAGAAGAACTAGCCAAGCGAGGTGTAGATGTGTCTTTTGATGTTGCCAGCAATCCTGAGTTCTTAAAGGAAGGTGCTGCTATTAAGGATTTCATGAATCCAAGCCGCGTAGTGGTTGGAACTGATAGTGAAAAGGCTAAGGAGGTGATGACCCGCCTTTACCGTCCCTTGATGCTTCAAAACTTTCGTGTTGTTTTTATGGATATTCCTTCTGCTGAGATGACAAAATATGCCGCAAATGCGATGTTGGCTACCCGTATCAGTTTTATGAACGACATTGCAAACCTTTGCGAACTTGTAGGCGCAAATGTGGACAGTGTTCGAAAGGGAATAGATTCAGATACCCGTATTGGTAACAAGTTCCTTTATGCTGGTTGCGGATATGGCGGAAGTTGTTTCCCCAAAGATGTAAAGGCGTTAGTGCACACGGGCCTCGAAAATGACTACCATATGGAAGTAATAGAGGCTGTAGAAAGAGTGAATGAGAAACAAAAGAGTATCGTGTATGAGAAGATTCTCAAAGTTATCGGTAGTGTTATGGGGAAAACAATAGCTGTCATTGGCTTAGCTTTAAAACCGGAAACTGATGATATGAGAGAGGCTCTTGCATTGGTTGTTATTGATAAACCATTGAAAGATGGGGCGAGTGTTCGTGTTTTTGACCCGATTGCTATGGAAGAGTGTAAACGTCGCATTGGCGATTCTGTCACATATTGTAAGAATATGTATGATGCCGCAGACGGAGCAGATGTTTTTGCATTAATGACAGAATGGCATCAGTTCCGTATGCCCAGTTGGAATGTAATACAAAAAGTGATGAATGGTCGTCTTGTTGTTGATGGACGTAATATTTATGATCGTCAAGAGCTTGAAGGAATGGGGTTCGTCTACACTCGTATAGGAGAGAAATAAAACATGGATTTACCCCTTGACTTAAGAAATAAAGCTATGGCGAAGACTATTGCAGTAATTTTACCGGTATATAAGAAGGATAAAACTGAGTATCTAAATAAGTCCGTAGATAGTATTCTATGCCAAACGTATGAGGACAGCCATTTGTTTATAGGTGTTGATGGCCCCGTTTGTGATGATTTAAAGACCTACCTTAAAACAATTGGCCTTAAGCAAAACGTAAGTATCCTCTGGTTTGAAGAGAATCGAGGATTGGCCTGTGTGCTAAACGACCTACTGGACGTTTGCTTCAAGGAAGGGTTTGAGTATATTGCCCGAATGGATGCAGATGATATCTCAATACCCGAACGTTTTTCCAAGCAAATGGCCTATTTGGAGAAGCACCCGGAGATAGATGTAGTGGGTGGGGCAATCAACGAGATTGACGAAGAAGGAAAGAACAGAGGAAAAACTATCGTTTATCCTGAAACGCCTTCGGAATGTCGGGCATTTTTCTCGAAGAGAAATCCACATGCTCATCCTGCTGTGCTGTTCAGAAAGTCTTTCTTTGGCAAGTTGAACGGGAAGAAATACAGGCCAGAATACCGTCAGAACCAAGACACAATGCTATGGTATGACGGAATGATGGCTGGTACTCAGCACGCCAATATTCCAGACGTTGTGCTGAACTTTCGTATGACGAATGCGATGTTCAAGAAACGTCGCAACGGATGGGCATTTGCCAAGAAACAATTCAAGGATCGCAGGATGATTAACAAAGGGCTGGGGTATGGTTTTAAGGCCGACGTATATGGTTTTGCTATGTTCTGTATGTTAGTATCACCTGTTTGGGTTAAGAAAATAGCATATAAAGTATTCAGATAAGATGGTTTTAAAGTTCATATTCGACCGCCTTGTTGCTCTTGTCGGTCTATTGGTATTATGGCCCGTGTTGCTTATTGTGGCTATCTTGGTAAAAATTAAGATGCCCGGAGGCTCGGCTTTCTTTGTGCAGAATCGCGTGGGCAAAGATGGGAAGCTATTTAAGTGTCATAAATTCCGCACGATGACCGTGAAGCACAATGGCAGTACTGTTAGTGTGGCGGGGGATAGCCGCATTACGCCTTTCGGTGCAAAGTTGCGCCACTACAAATTGGATGAACTGCCAGGGCTTTGGGATGTCCTGCGAGGCAAGATGAGCTTCGTCGGGCCACGGCCTGACGTTCCTGGGTATGCGGATAAGCTTAAAGGCGACGATAGAGATGTGTTGAAACTTCGTCCTGGTATTACAGGACCTGCCACTCTCAAATATAGGCTTGAAGACGAGATGATTTCTGAGTATGTTTCTCAGAAGCAGAAAGAAGGTGATAACCGTGTTATGCAGGCGATAGCAGTTGAGTACAATGACACGGTAATCTATCCTGACAAGGTCCGACTCAACTGTTACTACTATAAGCATTATTCGTTTATAAAAGATATTCAAATGATCTTCTGCACTGTGCTTGGAAAGAAAATGAAGTATGCGGGAGAAGAAATATAATAGCGTTTGCGACGCATTCTTTGCATTGGTGCGTGCTGGGCTTTGGGAAAGAGAAGTCCAGCTGTTGCCGTATGGAGAAATTGACTTCTCAGCCGTGCAATCAGTGGCTGAGGAGCAGTCGGTCGTGGGATTGGTGGCAGCCGGACTGGAACACGTGTCAGATATGAAGGTTCCCAAGAAAGATGCCCTTCAGTTTATAGGCCAAATCCTGCAATTGGAGCAACGCAACCAGGCAATGAACTACTTCATTGGCGTGATTGTGGACATAATACGAAAGGAAGGCATTTACACCGTGCTGGTGAAAGGACAGGGCATTGCACAATGCTATGCAAAGCCTGAATGGCGGGCCTGCGGGGATGTGGATTTCTTTCTGAGTGAAGAGAACTATGAGAAGGCAAAGGCGTATTTGAGGCCCTTGGCATCCAGTCTGGAGGAGGAACGTATGCGTGAGAAACACCTCAGGATGACCATCGACCCGTGGGTCGTGGAACTGCATGGGCATCTGTATAGTGGTCTGTCGTCACGGATAGAGCGAGAGTTAGATGCGGTGTTAGAAGATACTCTTCATGGCGGCAATGTGCGTTCGTGGGATAACAATGGAGTGCAAGTGTTCCAACTGAGTGTAGAGAACGATGCGTTCTATGTCTTCACGCATATCTTGCAGCATTTCTATAAGGGGGTATCGGGCTGCGACAAATCTGCGACTGGTGCAGGTTGCTGTGGACTTACAGGGAATCACTGAATCTCGGTCTATTGGAATCACGGATTAAGAATGCAGGGTTGATGAGTGAGTGGAAAGCATTTGGAGCGTTTGCTGTTGATTATCTTGGGATGGAAGCTTCATCGGTTCCGTTTTATTCAAAGGCTTCAAAGTGGGCGAGCAAGGCTCGCAAGATTCGCGATTTCGTTCTGTTGTCGGGCAACTTTGGCCATAATCGGGACACGAGCTACTATAGCAAATATCCGTATGTGATCAGAAAATGCATCTCCTTTGGTCGGCAGATTGGCGACCTGTTCCGCCATGCAAGGGTATTCCCATTAGACTCCCTACGGTTCTTTCCGAATCTGTTTATCAATGGGGTGCGGAGTGCAGCGAGAGGAGAAGGGTGAACAACTAATACGAAAACGATTACGATTACGAGTACAGAAAATGGTATTAGACAAGAATATACTTGACGAGCTGACGGCACAGGCGAAGGCTTCGCCACGGCTGCGTATGAACTATGACCTTCGCAATTCTGCGGAAGACAAGTCGCAACGTATGCTCAACGCCATCGAGCCGGGCACGGTGATGCCCATTCACCGCCACATGAAATCCTCGGAAACGGTAGTGTGCATACGTGGCCATTATGAAGAGTACCTGTATGATGACTCAGGCAATCTCATAGAAACTATTGACATGGTGCCCGGAGGCGTAATGCTGAATGTCCCTGCCGGCCAGTGGCACAGCCTCAAATCGCTGGATAGCGGTACGGTCTTGTTTGAGTGCAAGGATGGGGCGTGGGAGCCGCTGGCTGAGGATGAAGTCCTTTCTGTTCAGGATTAATGGTTCGGGGTTATTCAATGCCACTATAATGAAATGAAAAAGGAGTATATCGTTTTTTATTCGTGGATGTCTGACCGGCCAGAGGAACAGAATATCAAGTACATCAGTAAGGTGCTTGTGGATGACTGTAAAAGGTTGGAGAAGAAACTTGGAATTACAATTAAGATAGATTCTGATTCTAGAGGTGAGGATGGCTCAAATTCCATTGAAGAGAACGTGCTGAAGAAAATATCCTCTTGTGATTTATTCGTAGGCGATATTACTCCTATCTTCCCATTGCATACTTGGCAGATTTGGGCAAAGCCAACCCCTAATCCCAATGTAATGTATGAATTGGGTTTTGCCGTGTCTTCTCTTGGGTGGAGCCGCTGCATCATGGTGTGGAACTCGAAATATGGTGACTTGTGTAAAGCTCCCTTTGACATTAGAAATCATGCTACCGTAGCCTATAGGAAAGGGAAAAAGGACTTATCATTCTATGAGGTCTTGAAATCGAAGGTTGAACACTATGATGAATATGTAAAGGAGTGGCGAACTGACAAAGAGCGATCTTTTGATGCAGCTAAATATGTTGAAATCAATAAGATTTGTTCTGAAAGAGATTTGGTGGATAGCATAGATGGTTTCCTTACCAATCAGGTTTACAATAGCTTGGAATTTAACTGGTGGGATAACCTGTATTACTATTATCACCATTACCCGGACAATCGTTTTGTGGATGAAGAACTACATCAATCGTATCTGCACTTCTTGGATGAACTGAAAAGAATGACAATGTTTGCCGCGTCCTACAATGAACAAATAAGACATAGTAACAGGCCAGATGACGAGATTGGCTCAGATGACTGGAGAAGGGAAGAGATATACAAGATAAAAGATCCATATCAATTTCTTGATGAACAGAAAGCTGCTGTTTATCAAGCTAAGTTAGACAAGGAGTTCTATTCCTTGATTCCAGCAGTAATGGATAGCTATAAGGGCTTTCGAGATTTGATTAGAAAGAAGTTATTGGTGTAAAAGAAAAAACGAATTATCGAGCTAAAAGACCGGAACAATTAAAGGGGTGTTTATGGTTTTGACGAATTTGAAAAGCACAACAATGGAACGTTAATATGGCCTATTACGAAGAAGATGCTTATTTCAAGCCTGTGTTTCGCACAGCCATAGCCTTGATGCAAACACGAGGGCATGATAACTACAGCCAATTGATACAGCAGGCGGAAGTCAGCGTTGTCAATACTGATTTCGACAACTGGAATGGTGGTACTTATGGCTATACAGTATATCTGAGCCTTCCAGTGAAAGTATATGCATCATTAACAAAAGAGGAGATTGACGAGGCAGAAAAGATGCTTGCAGATTCTCTCAACGAAACTACAAAAGGTGATGATAATCATTACTTTAATGCCTAGATTGCTCCGGTTTTTACATCTTCTGACATCAACTGGGAAACAATAGGGGGCGAGACGGGAAAAGAGCAGTTAAGAAAGGATTTAGAATCTCTGAAGGACTTAATGATTTCAGTAGCAACTGGTGGTGATAGAATCCAAAACGTTGATTCACGTTATAAGACGCTTCATAGTTCTATGGTTAGCAGATGCAAGAAGGTAAATATAAAGTACGAAAACAGCTTTGCAGGGTTATGGGATTGGTATGCAAGATGGAGTAATGATTTCCCACATTATCAAGAAAGACGTCAGTTTATCAATCAGTTACTTGCCCCAACCTTTGATGATTTACCGCTGATGGTGATGCGCAATCCATATCTACGCCTATCGTTGAACTTAGTGATTGGGACAGAATCAATAGAACGGTCATCATAATTAAGCAGAATAGTAATGTGGCAAAGAACGAGGGGGACTTCCAACAGATAGGCTTGTTGTGTAGAGAGGTGATAATATCCTTGGCTCAAGCTGTTTACAATCCTGAATTGCATGGTACAAAAGATGAGAAAGGAACAGTAATAGGCAAGACAGATGCGGTGAAGATGATTGGCAATTATATCAATGTGCGGCTTGCGGGGTCTTCAAATGAAGAATTGAGAGTTTATGCTAAGGCCACTAATAAACTTGCCAACCTTTTAACTCATAAAAGAAACGCAGAGAAACAGGATATGCTTCTAAACGTTTCTGCAACAATGGCTCTTATCAATTTTATTGGCATACTCGAAAACAAGTTATAGATTGAAGAAAAGGAATTCTAGGCGAGCGACCGCAAGGGATCTGGCCTGAGAGTGAAGCGGAAAGTTGACTTCATCGACTTCGGACGCGACTCGGCATAGCTCAAATGAGCTTGGCTCTGAACTCGCTGCTCCCCCAGTTCTTCCGACCAAAAGGGAGGAAGTGCCGGAGTGGGGAGAATTAATTTGAAATATTAACAAGATAAAAATATCAACTATGGCAAAAAATGTGATGCTTGTATTTGGGACGCGGCCGGAGGCCATCAAGATGTGCCCGCTGGTGAAGGAGTTCCAGAAATATCCTAAGG
>ENA-UAIJ01000367-UAIJ01000367.1-human-gut-metagenome-genome-assembly--contig:-NODE-367-length-11303-cov-5.512891_pt1 | contig 11303 bp, 9 predicted proteins | sample MGYA00244417_ERZ654385 | MGnify/ENA primary metagenome ERZ654385 (study PRJEB26926, sample SAMN06165087) | human gut metagenome | biome: ENVO:00009003; feature: ENVO:2100002; material: ENVO:00002003...
TTATACATCTCATTGTTAGCACTGTCAAGAGGTGAGTGCTAATTATTTTGTGAAGATTTTGTGAAGCCTTGATTTTACGGGCTTCACAGGGATTTTTCACTTACTTTCGCACTCGATTTTCTTGATTTGACCACATTTTTACGACAAATTCTTGGAAAAATATATTCGTCTGATTTTCTTACCACATTTTACGACAACGACTTATGGTTTATACCACAGCAGGTACGGTTTCTGGCAGATTCATTTTAGACATCTCATTCTCCACGTGAGACTTTTCTGCAATATGATTGTAGACATTCATTGTGATCTGTGCATCTGAATGGCCCATAACATACTGCATAACTTTGGGATTGACGTTGTTCTCACCCAATCTGGTACATCCCGTATGACGAAGGGTATGCGATGAAATAGGAGGCATCAGCTCCGGCTCTCGCTTCTCTTCTTCTGCCAGTTTGCTTTCTTTCTTATTATAAGCATTGACAATATTTTTCAGAAAGCTGTTCACTCCTGCCGGCATGATCGGACGTCCATGCTTTGTATTGAAGATGAATCCACTACGTCCACCGATCTCCACATTACTCTGCAAACCAAGCATCAAGTTCAGCTCTCTCTGTTTACGGAACGCATCATATACCCTCTGTGTCATAGGAATATCTCTGATTCCTGCATCCGTTTTGGTTTCTGAATCATGGAAACAATATCCTTCATCACCTTCATAATACACAAGCTGTCCACCTACATGGATCTCCCGGTTCTTCATATCCACATCTGACCAGGTTAAGCCGATGGTCTCACTTACTCTCAGGCAAGCACCAAACATAACCTGCATCATTGGAAGATGAGGCTTATACACATTACTCTGTTCAACAAACTTCAGAAGTTTTTCCTGCTGTTCCAGCGTCAGTGCTTCTTTCTCCTTTGCCGGAGCCCCATAATCTCCAAGTGTTCCTGTTACCGGATTCTTACGGATAATCCCATCTTCCACTGCCAGTTCAAAACTGGGATTCAATAAGCCATAAAGACCTTTGATCGTACTGTGTGCCAGTCCTTCATCTGACAATGAGGAAAAGAACGTCCTTACGTGAGATGTCTTAAAATCTACAGCGCGAATATTTCCTAAAGTATTTCGTATCCGGTAGTCCCACATACGGATATAATTCTTTTTCGTTCTTTCCTTGATATTCTTTGTTGCCATGTATCGCTCAAACAACGTATTTACAGTCAGCTTCTTGACTGATGCATCTGTAATAAGCAAATCATCCATATCCTTATTGATCTTCTTTTCCATTTCTCGCAGACTCGCCAGATCAGCTGCATAAATCGAATTACGCTTTCCGGTAATTTCATCCTTGTAGCGATACTCATAACGTCCATCCGGACGCTGGTATTCACCTGTTTTTAAATTTCTGCCTTTATTATCTTTTCTTGCCATATCAATCATTCCTTTCACTTCATTTTTCGTTATTCGGAATGATTTTTGTCCTATCGGTATCAGTCATTTACTGTCTGATATCTGCTCACAGATTAACATAATATTTTATGATTTCCAAGGGTAAATTCCTGCAAAATGCTAATTTTTATTTGCCTTTTTTACAGGAATATTTTTCCCTTTTCACTTTTCATTCCGAAGGAAAGTTGTTGTATTTTATCCTTTTATCTTTCATTACACTGCCATTGCATCAAGATATTTTTTTATCTTATCCACGTTATAAAGAACACGTCTTCCAACAATCACTCTTGCTTCTGCATAGTCTGCAATTTTCTTTGCAGTTACTTCTCCACAGGATAACATTGCCATTAATCCTTCAATATCTACCGTCAGACGGTTCTCAGCCTTATACTCTGTTGTTTTTCTCATGATGCACCTACCTCCTTTCCTCCGTATTCTTCTGCATCACCTCCCAGACAGCGGTTATGCCCGTTGTCAGTACATCTACTTTTTATTTGGACTTCTTACGATGATTTTCCATTCCGTTCGGCGTGTTGGCTTCCATTTGTATATGGCGGTGTCAACGTTACAATTGACCTCTATCAGAAATCTTTCTGAATACTGGCAGCTTCTTCTCAAGCATACCAGCCGTTGCCGGAGTATCTTCGGTTTCCACATACTACTCTCTGATACAGCGGTGGAATCCTGTGTTGCCTTTAATCCTCTAAGGGTACCTATACAGCTCATTCAATTTTCAAGGTTCAGTAATCAAAAGTTGCACTTTTATAAGTGTACATTTTTGTACCCATTTGATTTAATGCCATTATATCTCCCGTTACTGCTAATGTCAATAGCACTTCATGTATTTTAGGTTCTTTTTTGTACTCTTTTTCATTGATTTTCTGCCAGCTTATGTTATAATATGGACAAATAGTTATTCATTTCTTGATTTCACTATCTTTAACGGATGTTTATCAGGACTAATGCAGAGGTGACTTTATGAATTTTAATCTGAAACTAAAAAAAATCCGGACATTCCGGAAAATGACACAAAAAGAACTGTCAGAGAAGATCGGACTGACCGATCAGCATAGAATTGTACAATATGAAAAAGGTGTTCGTGTTCCAAAAAAAGATCTGGTTGATAAAATGGCTAAGGCTCTTGATGTTAATCCTTATACCCTCTATGATACCGCTGGACGTGACGCTTCCGAAATGATGGAACTGCTTTTCTGGCTGGATGAATTTAACCCATCTGCCCTGCATCTGTTTCTACCTCGGAAATTTCCTGGTGAAAAATGCAATGAAGTAGCTGACACTTCCGTTTACTACCATGACAACGATAGTTGGCCTGCTCATGCACCTGTCTGTATGTGGTTTGACTATGGAGTTCTGAATGATTTTCTGAAAGAATGGGTGGTTCGAATGGATGAACTGAAATCCGGTGTGATTACCAGAGATGAATATTTTGAATGGAAAATCAACTGGCCGTATACCTGTGATGATTGTGGAAAACGGAAACCCTCAAAACAGTGGCGGAAATCAAACGAATAGAATTTAGTGAAACTTAGCAAAACTTAAATTCACTGTATTTTTCTCTTTGCTCAAAAAAGGCACTGCAAACCAATAATTCTATGGTTTTCAGTGCCTTTTGTTCTATACACTAAGTTTCCAATTTGCTGCTTCCGTCTGCAGATCAACCAGCTTACGATATAGACCTTTTTTCTTCATAAGCGTATCATGGTTTCCTTTTTCTGCCACAACACCTTTATCCAGAACAACGATCTGATCCGCTGCTTCAATCGTTCTCATCCTATGAGCGATTACCAGAACTGTCTTCCCACTGACTAGTTCAGATATCGCTTCCTGTATCTGTGTTTCACTGTCCACATCTAAAGAAGCAGTTGCTTCATCCAGTAAAATAACAGGTGCATCTTTTAAAAGTGCACGGGCAATGGAAAGACGTTGGCACTCCCCGCCAGAAAGCGTAGAACCATTTTCTCCGATTACCGTCTGATAACCCTGCGGCAATTTTTCGATAAAATCATGACATTTTGCAGCCTTTGCTGCAGCAATAACATCCTCATCACTTGCACCTTTTCGTCCGACACGGATATTTTCCATAATTGTATTATTGAAAAGAACAACATCCTGAAAAACAATCGAAAAATCTTTCATCAATGCGACCGGATCAATTTTTGCGATATCTGCACCACCAAGTGTAATTTTCCCACCATCCACGTCATAGAATTTAGCTGCCAGTTTTGCTATGGTGCTCTTACCACCGCCGGATGGTCCTACTAATGCAGTCACCTGTCCCTGTTTTGCAGTAAAAGATACATCTTTTAAAACTGTTTTTCCTGTTTCATAAGAAAACTTCACATGGTCAAAAATCACATCATATCCTTTGGTGTGATACTCTGTCTGCCCGTTTTCTAACGGATATTCCTGGATTTCTTTCAAGCGTTTTACCTGTAAATTCACACCAAAAAGTTCTGCCATATTCGCCATAGCTCCAGAAAGTGGATCATACAGACGGGAGGCTGCGATCAAATATAGAATATAAGTAAACAGATCAATTTTTTCCTTTAAAATCAGCGAACTTCCCACAACAATAACCGTTGCCAGTCCAAGCCGTAAGACCATCTGACCGGTTGTAAGAAGACTCGCACTGACCATTTCACTGGAAATCTGCGCTTTTTCTGCTGCATCCAATTTCGCATCCAGTTTCTCCAGATAAGTTTTCTCCTGATTACATGCCTTAATATCCTGTACCGTTTCCAGACATTCCTGTATTCCTTCTGACAAATCAATTCTTGTTGTCATATATTTCTTTGCAAGCAGTTCCTGCCACTTGCGTGAAAGAAGAACAATTGCAAATGCCACCGGTGCAACCCACAAAAGAGCAATTCCCATTTTCCAGTTCATAACAAGAAGTACCAGACACACAATACTTGTAGAAATAAGTGCTCCAAAAAATTGCGGAACTGTATGGGAAAACGCATGCTCAAAACTGGCACAGTCGCCCATAATTGTACTTGTCAGATCAGCAAGGTCACGTTCATGGAAAAATCCAAGCGGTAACGTCCTGAGCTTTTCTGCAAGTGTAATACGTCTACGTTCACTTTCCTCATAGGTACCAATATAGGCTTTTGTATACTGCAGATAATGAAGGACAAAAATAATCACTAAAATGATAATTCCAACAACTGTATATCCTGCAAATCCTGCCACTTTTTCTTCCATTCCAAGAGCCATAGGAAGCATCGTATTTAATACTATTGCAAGTAGGGCAACCGGAAGCATCAGACTGATATTTGCCAGTACAGAATAAACAATTGCTTTAAAAAGATCCTTTGCACCCTGGACACTCAGAGCGTATTTTTTCTGTAATCTGTTAATCATGATTTTCCTCCTTTCTCACAGTCGTTCCAACCTTCCAGATAATCTGTGTCTGATATTCTTTCCACATGGATGCGTAGACACCATTCTGTTTCAGCAATTCATCATGATTGCCTCGTTCTATTATTTTTCCATCACCAAAGACCAGAATCATATCTGCATCCTGAATCGTGGACAGACGATGTGCAATCATAAGTACTGTTTTTCCGCTGGTCAGTCCTTCAAAGGCAAGCTGGATCTGATGCTCATTTTCCGCATCTGCAAAAGCTGTCGCTTCATCAAGTATAATAATTGGTGCATCTTTCAGAATTGCACGTGCTAATGCAATCCGCTGATTTTCACCACCCGACAGATAGGTTCCTCCACTTCCAACTATAGTATCCAAACCATTTGGAAGTCTCTCTATGATATCCTGACATTGTGCTGCTTCTGCCGCTCTCATCACTTCTTCACGTGTGGCATCTGGCCTGGAAGCTCTGATATTTTCAAGTAAGGTATCATTGAAAAGACGGGTGTTCTGGAACACAAATGCAATCTGATCCATGAGGTCATTTTTAGCAATCTCACGAACATCCACACCACCCACTAAGACGTCTCCTTCCTGCACATCATAAAAACGTGGAATCAGACTGGCCGCTGTAGATTTGCCACTACCGGAAGCTCCGACTAATGCAATTTTCTTACCATCAGGGACTTCGAAGCTTACATGATACAATGCTTTTTTCTTAGCACCTGGATAAGTAAAAGAAACATCCTCGAATACAACAGAAGCATCCTTTGGCTGTTTTTGTGTATTTGATTCTTTAAGCGGTTTTTCCTGCAAAATTGCTTCTATTCTGCTTACTGCACTTTTTGCCGCCATTAACTGTTCGCTTGCAAACATGATTCGATTCATCATTGTTGTACAAACTGGCGTAAACAGACTGTAAAACAGGAAATCTAAAAACAGTTTCTGACGATCCGCCTGTCCACTTGCTGCCGAAAAAAGCATCAGTGCAGTCGGGATCAGCAAAATAAAAGTTCCATTTAAAGTAATGTTAAATCCCGTCAATGGGATACGACAGCAGATTGCATATCCACTGGCATATTTTTTGTATTCTTCAATTGCTGCATGAAAGTTTTTGAATGAGTAAATGGTTTGCTGGAATACCTTTACAACCGGGATTCCACGAACGAATTCTACCGCTTCTTTATTCATATTTTCCAGTGCGGTCATGTATCCCGACATAAAATCGGCATTATCTCCACCCATCATTTTCTTTAAGAAAAATACACTGATTGCCAGTGGAATCAAACAACAGATTCCAAGTCTCCAGTCAAAGACAAACAACAAACTGATGACTGCAACCGGCATAACAACTGCACCGGTCAGATCCGGCAACTGATGTGCCAGAAACCCTTCGGTCAGTCCAGCATTGTCATCAATAATTTTCCGAAGTCTGCCACTGGCATTCTGACTGAAATATCCAAGCGGTAACGTGACAATATGGTGCATTGCCTCTTTTTTCATATTGGTAGCTGTACGAAATGCTGCCAGATGCGAACAACATAATGCTACAAAATATAATAAAATACTAAGTAACGAAAATGCTACTGCAAGCCACGCATAATGCCCACTGGAAGCTGCCAGTGACAAATCTCCCTTTTTCATCGCATACAAGATATCCCGAATCACAAACCAGATACAGACAAATGGAATAATAGAAAGCACCGTGGATATTCCTGCCAGAATGCAGCTGGCAATAGTCAACCAATGACGTTTCCCTGCAAATCCCCACATCCGGGATAACTCGGCATTTTTCTTTTTGCTCATGACCTTATATCCTCCTCAAAAAGCCGGTGGCATCAGAATCTCTCCGATTTCCACCGACTCAAATTTATTTTCACTATTCAGACAGATTCTCTTTACAGAATAACTGTATACAGTTCTCAACATCGGCTTTCGTATAGTCAACAGAAATTCCTGCTGCCAGCCAATAAGCATATTCACCTGCATCATATTTTTCCAATGCATCCAGGTCACTTCCATATCTGAACTCAATGTGCCATGTAGTTTTCATCGTATCCGGAGCGATACAGAAATAGGTAAACTCGCCGGAATCAGCATCATCACTTTCGTAGATGTACAGGCCACGCGTTTCTTCCATACCTACGTAATGATAAGAATGACTGAATACATCATTCCCCTCTTCATCCACACCAGATATTGTTGTTCCGTCAAACGTGAACTGATCTATATTCTGTAAAAATTCACAGTCGTATGCCATATTTCCATCCTTGTAGGTTTCCACTGCTTCTTCACCGGTGACTGTTCCAGTTACCATAGAAGACATTTTTTCAACAGCCGCCTGAGCATTATCCTCTCCTACAATTGCAGCACTGTCATCGAGCCACAGCTGATCGTATTCATCTGCCAGAATAACCGGCCACAGTTCCTGATAAGTACCTTTCAGATCGCATAAAAGCTGATCTGCTGCATCCTGATTCTCATCAGTTTCACTTTCCTTCTGTACGCTTGTAGTCTGTTCTTCTGTAGCACTGTTTTCTGTTTGCTTTGTTTCAGATGTGCTACTGCTTGTATTTCCACATCCCGTCAATAAAGAAATAGACAAAGTTGCTGCTAAAAACAAACTTGTTAATAATTTTCTCTGTTTCATTATAATCCTCCTAAATAAAAAATATGCATTAGTTAGTATTATCTAACCAATACATATTTTATCTGGTACTAATATGAAACTCAATGACCTGGCAGACTAGTTTCTATCCAATCAGACATTCTTTTTATACTCCGTTGGTGTCATTCCATATTCACCTCGAAATGCCGAAGTAAATTTATTGGGATTTGTATATCCGATTTCTGTTGCGATTTCACCTACAGATAAATTCCCCTCCCGTAATAATTTTTCAGCAATTTGTAAACGATAAGTCCGGAGATACGCATAAACAGGTGCACCATACATTCCCTTAAAACAACGTTTCATTGCCGTAGGTGATATTTCAAAACGCTCTGCCAACTCCTCAATTGTATAATGTTCTTTGATATGTCCTACAATAAAATCATGAATCTGTCTGGTACAGTTCCTTTGCGATTTTGAGAAATAAACATAGTCGTTCTTAATCCTGTCAAAATCCATTTCTGTTAGTATCAATAAAAGCTCCAGAAGCTTTATTCTGATATAACTAGGCTTTATATGTTCCTGAACAGTATATAATTCCGAAAATATATGTTGGACAGTTTCATTTGCACGAACCATATAAAAATCCTGTTTTCCTGCAAACTCTGAAATTCGAGTAAGATTAATAGAAAGAAGTTTCAAGATTCTTCTCATCTCATCTGTAATTTCTTCCAACTCAATCGTTATCGTTATCCCATGATAATGGGAAGTAGGAAATGTTGATGTATGTGATTTCTTATGCAAGGTACAAATGGATAAATTTCCCGCTGCCATATAGCAATAACTACGCTCTCCAAACGCACACTCACACCGCCCCTCCCGACAATAATTAATTTCAATAAATCCAGGACGTGGACTCTGCATCTTATTACAATATTCCATATGCATATCATTATAGACCAGCTCCATTCCTAGAAATGTCTGATATACGGCGATATCTCCTGTACCACTTTCATTCTCAAGATGAAATCTTGAACATATAGCATCTTCTTTTTTTCTCCGGACAGAAGATCCATATAAATCAACACTTCTGAAATCCGATTCCACTTCCGAAGACGCAAAAAGTATATCTCCAGCAACCTTATATGGATTGTCCTCTGTTGTTACTGTTCTCATATTACACCTGTCCACTTTCTTCCGCTGCTTTTCTTACTTTTGTCTCCTCTTTCATAAAACATCATAGCTTATCTCCTTCAGCAATTAGTTTTATCTAACTTTCTTATATAAAAAAATGTTACCTTATAAAGCTCCAGTCCCTACAATAGGTAACATCGTTTGAGTTTCTATACTCTTTCAGTGTAACACCGTTAGGACTGACTGACAAGAAAATATAGAAATTCATTATAGCAAATAAATTCGATTTATTGTTCAATAGCCAACATTCTTATTATTCAAATATATTCTAATCAGAACAGCCCCTACATTTATGACAAAAATCACAAACAGCAGATTAAATGGCAAATATTCCCGTATCAAGTTTCCTAATACCGCAATAAAGGAAAAGCTGGCTATCAAAACCATTTTATAAATATCATCCCATATCTTTCGATACCGTTCAATTCCGCCCCATACAAGAAATACACCCCCGACAATTCCCGCCATAATCACAGCACTTGAAAATATTCGTTCAAAAACTACCTCTCCCGTAGAATATCCCATATAATCCAGCTGTTCAAACCATATCGCATACTTTCTGCACCAATTAACTGGCAACATGATCAGTTGCATTAAATCCCTTTGAAATGCTCCATTCTGAATAAGTGAAAAGAATATGACACAAAGATATCCCCAAGCCCAGAAAAACTGTATTTCTTTCATATCCTCCATTTCCGATTTTGCTTTTCTCCTGGCTTTTTGTATCTCCATATCTGCCCGTTTCTTTTCCCTTTCAGCCTGATACTCTGCCTGTCTTGCCTGTTTTTCTGCTTCTTCCTGTTTTTGCTGTGCCTGTTCAACCGCTTTCACCGACGATTGGTTCACCTGTGTCTGTAATTTAGAGTTCTGGTCCCGAACGTCTTTTATTTCTTCTTCGAGCTGCTCTTGCTCGTTCCTGCTCATTAAGCCATTTCTGTTTCTCAGATCGTCGTTGCTCTGCTGAAGCGACTGATTCAGCTTCTGCGTTTCGGACAGTTCGGTTGTCAGACGCTGAATTTCTACGGTTGATTTCCGAATTTCTTCTCGCAATCTCTGCCTGTCGGATAAGATTGTCTGTTTCTCTTCTTCCAGTGTCTGTATCTGCTTTTTCTGTGTTCGCATGAACTCTTTCGCTTTTTCGAAACTTTGTACGAGAATATCCCTCTCCACTTTGAGCTTGATCGGTGATTCCTCTGGTGTCTGTGATGGCTGCGTCAAGCTCTCTGTAATAGTTTCTGAGTTCTTCGTTTGCTCTGCTGTCTCTGTCGGCTGCAACTCTGGATTTTTCCCTATTTCCATTAAATTCATTCTCCAAGCCCTCCTTGCTGATGTCCAGATGGAATGTTTTGGATAGATTGCTGTCACGCACTTTCTTTCCATCCTGATTCTGGAATGTGATGTGCTTCCGTTTCTCTGTCCAATTTACGTTCCACCCGAACTGCTTCATTTTTTCTATAAACTTTTCTTTGCTGATACAATTTTCCAGTGCCTTTAACACTGCCATTGCACAATCCGCTACAAAGCTGTCCCTTACCTGTTGCCGGAACAGGTTATATTTATCCTTGTTCCATGCAATAACTTCGCCTTTTTCGATTTCACTGCCGTCAAAGTGTTTTCCTTTTTCTGCAATGGTCAATCCACGTTCCCGGCACATTTGATTGGTAAGCTGTTTCATACATTCCAGATCCTTTTTGGTGTTATGCAGCTTTCTCCCATCTTCATAACTTACTGAATTGGTAACCAGATGGCAGTGGATATGGTTTTTATCCTTATGCACAGCCACTAAGGTCTGGAATCCACTGAACCATTTTTCTGCAAACTCTTTTCCAAATTCAAACGCCTGCTCCGGGGTGATCTGCTCATCTTTATGCCAGGAAATAATGTTGTGGGCATACATTCTCCCGGTATCTTTATTCCACATCTTCTTTTCTTCCAGAAAGGTTCTGTACACCAGATCATAGTCAATCTCATCATGGCGATACGGGCCTGTTACATAGGTAAGCAGTTCGCTGGTCTTGTCCTGTCGCAATACATATTCGATGCAGTTTCTCATTGCTCCATGTGTATTTGTCCGCTTATTAATCGTCTTATTAATAGCCATATCTTTTCGCTCTCCTTCCGGTACTTAAGAATATTTTTGTTGAGGAAATACAACATACTGTCATTTGGAACTTCTCCATCTGTATGCAGCTTTCTTGCAATCTGATTGATATTTGTAGTAGCTCCCCGAAGCTGACTGAGAATATCTGCAAACATCTGGTTCAATCTTTTTAATTCTTCCACTTCCTCTGTAGAAGCTATCTTCAAATCTGCGATTGCTTTTATTACAACTTCCTGCTGTGTTCTTCCTGATTCTTTAACCTTGCTCTGAAACAGATCGTATTCCTCTTTATTCATCCGTATGGTTACTGTATAATTTCGTTTTCTCATAGGCTTTCGTCTCCTTTCTTTGCTTGATTTTTATTCTTTATTAACAGACAAATCATTCTGACCGATAAATTAACAACGGGATTCCATAAGGGGCAACACCCCTTTGGTGGGTGCAGGGTGAAACCCTAGTCAATCAGTAAGTGTTCTGTAGAAATGTCCGGTGGACATTTCGCAGGAATACTTACGCCATTGACGTGCCAGGGTTCCAAGGGGCAGAGCCCTCTGGCAAGTTT